>CDZH01068641.1_pt1 | contig 306153 bp, 280 predicted proteins | sample 557721 | NCBI WGS metagenome assembly CDZH01 (sample SAMEA3182062, study PRJEB8094) | gut metagenome | biome: human; feature: gut; material: Stool; isolation source: human stools | place: Canada | collected 2013-01-14 | reverse complement strand
TGGGCGTAGGGTGTGAAAAGCAAGCAGAAAAGCCCACCCCGGAAGCTAATCGATATGTCGGGGAGCGGAAACTGGGCGTGAAAGTAGGAAAATAAGCGGGGAAACCCACGGTGTGGGCGTAGGAGAAGAAAGGCAAGCAGAAAAGCCCACCCCGGAAGCTAATCGATATGTCGGGGAGCGGAAACTGGGCGTGGGAGCAGAAAAGTAAGCGTGGAAACCCATGGCGTGGGCGTGGAAGCAAAAAAGCGAGCTAGAAAACCCACAGCAAGCAAACAGTATCAAGCGAAACAGTCTCCAAACAAAAATCGCAAGCAATAAATCGCAAATAAATCACAAACAAAAAATCCCACATTTCATCCATTCCCATCTTGAAGCAAAAGGAAATAGATGGTATAATCTAAAAGATTGCATGAAGACAAAACCGAGACAACTGAAAAAATCATTTTCTGCTATAAAATAAAATGCAAAACACATATGGTAATAAGATGATAACCAGAATCATGAGTATAGATTATCTGTACATGTTTGCCAGATACAGAAAGTGGCGTTTTCAGTCGTTTCGGAGTCTGATTGCAGGAAAAAAATATTTCAAGGAGAATTTATTATGTACAAGAAGTTTGAGATGGAACTTGCCGGAAGAACCTTGCGTGTCGATGTAGGCAGAGTTGCAAAGCAGGCAAATGGTGCAGCTTTGATGCACTACGGAGATACAGTTGTACTTTCTACAGCAACTGCATCAGAAAAACCAAGAGATGGTATCGATTTCTTCCCACTTTCAGTTGAGTATGAGGAGAAGATGTATTCGGTAGGAAAAATCCCTGGAGGATTCAACAAGCGTGAGGGTAAGGCAAGTGAGAACGCAATCCTTACATCCCGTGTTATCGACCGTCCGATGAGACCATTGTTCCCAAAGGATTATAGAAATGATGTTACACTTAATAACATGGTTATGTCTGTAGATCCGGAGTGTTCTCCAGAGCTTACGGCTATGCTTGGTTCAGCGATTGCAACAGCAATTTCTGATATCCCATTTGATGGTCCATGTGCAACTACACAGGTTGGTATGATCAATGGCGAGCTGATCTTCAATCCAAATTCTACACAGAATCTGGAGTCAGATCTGAAGCTTACTGTTGCATCTACAAGAGATAAGGTTATCATGATCGAGGCTGGTGCAAATGAAGTACCTGAGGCGAAGATGATCGAGGCTATTTATGCAGCACATGAGTTAAACCAGAAGGTAATCGCATTTATCGATAAGATCGTAGCTGAGTGTGGTAAGCCAAAGCATTCTTATACAAGCTGTGCAGTTCCGGAAGAACTGTTTGAGGCAATCAAGGAGCTTGTTCCACCTGCAGCAATGGAAGAGGCAGTCTTCACAGACGAGAAGCAGGTACGTGAGGAGAACATCCGTCAGATCAAGGAGAAGCTTGAAGAGGCATTTGCAGATAAGGAAGACTGGCTGGCAGTTCTTGATGAGGCTGTTTACCAGTACCAGAAGAAGACAGTTCGTAAGATGATTCTGAAGGATCACAAGCGTCCGGATGGCAGACAGATCACACAGATCCGTCCATTGGCTGCTGAGGTTGATATCATTCCTAGAGTCCATGGTTCTGCTATGTTCACAAGAGGACAGACACAGATTTGTAACGTTGTAACACTGGCTCCGCTTTCTGAGGCTCAGAAGTTAGATGGCCTTGACACAAATGTTACAACGAAGAGATATATGCATCACTACAACTTCCCATCATACTCTGTTGGTGAGACAAAGCCATCCAGAGGACCAGGACGTCGTGAGATCGGACATGGCGCACTTGCTGAGCGTGCACTTGTTCCTGTACTTCCAAGTGAGGACGAGTTCCCATATGCAATCCGTTCCGTATCAGAGACATTTGAGTCAAATGGTTCTACATCAATGGCTTCCACATGTGCATCTTGTATGTCACTGATGGCTGCCGGTGTTCCGATTAAGAAGATGGTAGCAGGTATTTCCTGTGGCCTTGTAACCGGTGAGACAGATGATGATTATGTATTGTTGACAGATATTCAGGGACTCGAAGATTTCTTCGGCGACATGGACTTCAAGGTAACAGGTACAACCGAAGGTATCACAGCGATCCAGATGGATATCAAGATTCATGGTCTGACACGTCCAATCGTTGAAGGTGCTATCGCAAGATGCCGTGAGGCAAGACTTTTCATCATGGATACATGTATGAAGCCGGCTATCGCAGCTCCAAGAGATCACGTTGGTGAGCTTGCTCCGAAGATCATCCAGACAAAGGTTGATCCAGAGAAGATCGGTGAGATCATCGGACAGAGAGGAAAGACAATCAACGCAATTATCGAGGAAACAGGCGTTAAGATCGATATCGATGATGATGGAAATGTATTTATCTGCGGCGTTGAGCAGGCAGGTATGGACAAGGCGTTGAAGATCATCCGTTCTATCGTAGATCCAATCGAGGTTGGTAAGACTTACGAAGGTAAAGTTGTTCGTATCATGAACTTCGGTGCATTCGTAGAGCTGTCACCAAACAAGGATGGACTGATCCACATCTCTAAGCTGGCAGATCACCGCGTAGAGAAGGTAGAGGATGTCGTAAATATCGGCGATGTAGTCAAGGTTAAGGTTCTTGAGGTTGACCGTATGGGTAAGATCAGCCTGAGCCTGAAGGACGCTGAGTAGTAGAACTATAAATTAGGAGGGTACCTCATGAGATACGGATACTTTGATGAGGCAAATAAGGAATATGTGATTGACCGGCCGGATACTCCGGCACCTTGGGCGAACTACCTTGGTTCCCCGGAATACGGCGCAATCATTTCCAACAATGCCGGTGGATACAGCTTTGTAAAGTCTGGTGCAAACGGAAGAATTCTTCGTTATATCTTCAACAGCTTTGACCAGCCGGGCAGATACATTTATCTGCGTGACAATGACAGCAAAGATTACTGGTCAGCTTCCTGGCAGCCAGTTGGAAAAGATTTAGACAGCTACAAGAGTGAGTGTCACCATGGTACAGGCTATACGTATATGAATGCAGAATATGCAGGCATCAAGAGCTCTGTACTTTACTATGTACCACTTGATAAGACGCATGAGGTATGGAAGCTGAAGGTTACGAACGATTCTGACAAGCCTCGTAACCTGTCAGTCTTTGGTTACTGTGAATTTACAAATGATAACAACTATGAGCAGGATCAGGTCAATCTGCAGTATACACTCTTTATCACAAGAACATATTTCATGGGAAACCGCATCAAGCAGGTAATCAATGAGAACGTGAACAAGGGTGCAGCTATCAACGGAAGTGTTGCATTTACAAGATTCTTTGGCCTGGCTGGAGCAGAGGTTGCAAGCTATGCCGGAGATAAGGAAGCGTTCCTTGGCAGATATCATGGCTATGGCAATCCAGTCGGCGTAGAAAACGGTGATTGTGGAAACTGTCTGAATTATAATGGTAATGCCTGTGGCGCTTTGGAGACAAAGATCACACTCGCACCGGGCGAGAGCAAGGAGCTTGCATTTGTACTCGGCATGAAGAATGATGCAGAGACAGAAGCAGTGATGAACAGCTATGCAGATGTGCATGCACAGAGTGAAGCTGAGCTGGCAGAGTTGAAGGAATACTGGCATGGAAAGCTGAATCATTTCCAGGTAAAGACACCAAGCGAGTCATTCAATGCGATGATCAATACATGGAATGCATATCAGTGCTTCATGACATTTATCTGGTCAAGAGCCGCATCGTTCTCCTACTGTGGACTTCGAAATGGATACGGATACCGTGATACGGTACAGGATATTCAGGGCGTAATCCATTTGGCACCAGAGATGGCGTTGGACAAGATCCGTTTCATGTTGTCTGCACAGGTAGACAATGGTGGTGGACTTCCACTTGTAAAGTTTGATCACAATGCAGGTCATGAGGATACACCAGATGATGAGTCTTATGTACGTGCAACCGGACATCCGGCTTATCGTGCAGATGATGCATTGTGGCTGTTCCCGACAGTTTATAAATATATTGCAGAGTCTGGAAATACAGACTTTATCGATGAAGTAATCCTGTTTGCAAATGGCGGAGAGGGTACGGTATATGAGCATTTGAAGCGTGCGATTGATTTCTCTATGAATCATCTTGGAAATAACCGTATGCCAGCCGGTCTGCATGCAGACTGGAATGACTGCTTGCGTCTTGGCAAGCAGGGCGAGTCAACATTTGTTGCAATGCAGCTTTACTATGCAATGAGCGTACTTCGTATCTTTGCAGAGCAGAAGAATGATACAGAATATATCACATATCTGGATAAGATCCAGAAGGAACTTGGCGATATCATCCAGACAAAGTGCTGGGAGGATGATCGTTACATCCGTGGATACAAGGAAGACGGCATGATCATCGGTTCCAAGCATGATCCAGAGGCAAATATGTGGCTGAATCCACAGTCGTGGGCAGTTATCAGTGGTCTTGCCACAAAGGATCAGGCAGAGAAAGCACTGGAGTCTGTACATAGAGAATTGAATACACCATATGGCGTACGTCTGATGGCGCCATCCTATGTAGATCATGCGTTTGAGGGAGCGTTGATGCTTCTGTTCAATCCATCCACAAAGGAAAATGGCGGTATCTTCTCACAGCCACAGGGTTGGATTATTCTGGCAGAATCCCTGATGGGACATGGAAACCGTGCATTTGAGTATTTCACAGAAAGCTCACCTGCATCCATGAATGACAAGGCAGAGATCAGAAAGCTGGAGCCATATTGCCACGGACAGTTTACAGAGAGCTCTGACAGCCCATTCGAGGGTAGAGCACATGTACACTGGCTGACCGGTACAGCATCGACCGTTATGGTTGGATGTGTTGAGGGTATCCTTGGTATGCGTCCGGACTTCGATGGACTTCGTATCGCACCATCGGTTCCATCTGACTGGAAGGAATTCGAGATCAACAAGGACTTCCGTGGAAAGAAGCTTCATATCGTTGTGAAGAATCCGAATGGCGCAGAGAGCGGTTACAAGAGTCTTGTCGTAAATGGCAAAGAAATGAGCGATAACTATATTGCAGCAAGCGAGCTGGCTGATATCAATGAGATTATCCTTACAATGTAAGTGCTAAGACAAACGTACGCAAAATATAGAAGAAACTATGTGATATGGTGGGTAGATTCTGTACCCACCATATTTTTCTATATATATAACAGAATTGATATATGCGTGCGGAACTATCATGCGGGAGATTTTTGGATTTGATTGTGAAACATGCAGGGCGTGTGTGAAAAGTGAGGTGAATGACACATGAATACGAAACGGTCTTTTCAAATCAAAAAATTTATTGGCGATCGTGCCTTTTATAAGCGATATCTGATGCTTGCTTTGCCGATGATCTTACAGAATGCGATTACGAATTTGGTCAGCTTTTTGGATAATATCATGGTTGGACAGCTTGGAACTGAACAAATGTCCGGTGTAGCGATTGTGAATCAGTTGATTTTTGTATATAATTTGGCAATTTTTGGTGCGGCATCGGCAGCAAGTATTTTTGGCGCACAGTATTTCGGAAAAGGAAACCATGAAGGTCACATGTACTCATTCCGATTCAAACTGTATGCAACGATGTTTGTGACGATTCTTGCAATTACGTTATTTATTACGAATGGTGAGAATCTCATATCCTTATATCTTACGGATACGGCCGGAACCGGTGCGACAGATGTTGCGTTACGGTATGGAAAACAGTATCTGTCCATCATGCTGATCGGCTTGGTTCCTTTTGCGGTTACACAGTCGTATGCGACAAATATCAAGGAAACCGGGCAGACATTTGTACCGATGGTTGCAAGCTTCGTGGCAGTTGGAAGCAATGCAGTGTTAGATTATCTGTTGATATTTGGAATTGGGCCATTTCCGAAGCTTGGCGTTATGGGTGCAGCGCTCGCAACGATACTGGCGCGTTATATAGAAGCTGCAATTATTGTAATCTGGGCACATTCCCATAAAGAAAAGAACAAGTATCTGGCTGGTGCATACTGGGGATTTGGCATGCCAATGGGCGAATTCAAAGCAATTTTGATCAAAGGATTTCCACTTATGTTGAATGAACTTCTCTGGGCGGCGGGGATGACAGCAGTGACGCAGTGCTATTCGGTGCGCGGACTCGAGGTGGTTGCCGGACTAAACATCGCAACGACGATCACGAATTTGTTTAATATTGTGTATATTCAGCTTGGTGCATGTATCAGCATCATTGTCGGACAGTATCTGGGAGCCGGTGAGCTGGAACAGGCGAAGGATGCGGATAATAAGATGATCGTGTTCAGTGTATTTTGCTGTATACTTGTCGCGGCGGTAATGTTTGTAGTTGGCAGATTTTTTCCGCATATCTATAATACAACCGATGAAATCAAGAAGCTTGCTACATCATTCATGAGTATATCTGCGCTTTTGATGCCGATTTGTTCTATGAGCCATACCTTCTACTTTACCTTACGGTCAGGCGGTAAGACATTGGTTACATTCCTGTTTGATTCTGTGTTCACATGGGTGATTGTTGTTCCGTGTGCGTATGTGCTTGCGCATTTTACGGGACTTGGAATTGTGAGTGTGTATTTTTTCGTGCAGGCGACGGAATTAATCAAAGCGACGATTGGATTCTTTATGGTGAAGAGCGATGTCTGGTTGGTGCAGATGGTATAATTGCAGTCCGCGTATAATAAAATATATTAATATAAAAAAGAGGCATTCCCTATCTGAGCTGTTTGGGAATGTCTCTTTTTGCGTTATAGGCATTTGCTGATTACATATCCTACATATTATTCGAAGCACTTACGATCATCGGTAAGATCTGCTTCTTCCTGGAGACAACGCCCGGCAGGATGATGCTGCCACCGGATACCTCGTCGAGCTTGAACGCTTTCTCCAGCAGCTCTTCGGAGTTCTTGCCGTAGTATAAAAGCTCGGTGCTTTCCTTGAAGATGTTCGTCAGCATGAAGAACAGCATATCGGCTTCGCTCTGGTTGTAGATGCTTTCCATGTATTTGAGAATACGCGGCTTGACCGCATCTAACATCGTAGAGTTGAACGCAGTGATCTGTCCGATGCCGAACTTTAAGTTCTCTGAGGAGAATACCTTGTAATCCTGATGGAAGATCTCTTCATCTGTCTCATTCATCAGCTTGCTTCCGGCGTTGAACATGGCAATTGCATATGCCTCGATATCGATGTTTGCGATCTTTGCAAGCTTCCGGCATGTATGCTCATCCATCTGTGTGCAGGTCGGTGAGCGGAACATCAAGGTATCCGAGATGATTGCAGAACATAACAGTCCGGCAATCTGCTTCGGGATTTCAACATGGTTTTCTTCAAACATCTGATAGATGATCGTTGCTGTACAGCCAAGTGGCTGGTTGCGGAAATAAACCGGATTCATCGTCTGCAAGCCGCCCAGTCTATGGTGATCGATGATTTCCAGAAGCTGGACTTCTTCGATACCGTCGACTGCTTGCGCATGCTCGTTGTGGTCAACTAAGATGACCTTTTTTGGATTTGCATTCAAATAATTTCGCTGGGAGATCAGTCCTACGTATTTTCCATATTCATTCAGGACAGGATAGTACTGGTGGCGTTTACCCGCCATAACGGTACGGATATCCCGGATATAATCCTCAGTCGAGAAGGTGATCAGGTTATCCTTCTTCATAAAGTAACGGATCGGGATACTCTGGTTGATCAGACGCGCTGCGGTATAAGTATCATATGGGGTACGGATGATCGAGCAGTTGTGATCCTCAGCGAGCTTCGTGATTGTTTTCGATACGACCGCACCGTCACAGATGATGATGCACTGTGCATCCATCTCAATTGCGCAAAGCTGTGACTCGTAACGGTTACCAAGGATGACAATGTCGCCCTGCTCAATGTAGTTTTCCATCATGTCCGGGTTGGCGGCGGAGATCAGCACCTTTCCGGTATGCACATAATCCTTCTCATCGCCGACGATCAGATCGGCAGAGAGGGTGTTGATAATATTCTTGTATGGTGTGTGCGCGGATGCGATGACACGGTTGTCGTACACTTCCATATAAGTCATGGCGATGTCGCGAACGGTGATCAGCCCGACTAAATTGCCATTTTCGTTTACCGATGGAAGCGTGGTTGCACCGGATTCGCTTAAGATTTCCCATGCATTTTTGATGGAAATCTCTCCGTCAACGCCATCAATATGGCGGTATTCCACGTCTTTTACCTGTGTGGAGACATTTTCCATATATTCCGGCACAGCCGCGGAAAATGCATTTAATACATATTTGGTTTCTGCGTTTATCTCGCCAGCGCGCATCGGGACATAATCATCGCCGGTAATCTGCCGCTTCAGATAAGCATAGCAAATGGAAGAACAGATGGAGTCAGTGTCCGGATTTTTATGTCCGATGACATATACTTTGTCTTTGCTTTGTGTTTCCATTTATCAAACCTCCGTAATTTATAGAAAAAATAAATAAGCTACTTTGCGTTGCTATTATAGTTTCCGTATTTATAAAAGTCAAACAAAATGTACATAATATCTATGAGATAATTTTGTGAACGGAGGTAGGAAACATTGGAGAGACAGGGAGAAACAGGGAAGGAACAGGCGTTTCATATGGATAGCCGGCAGAAACAGGAAGGAAGCGGGATGGACAACCAGCAAAAGCAGGGGAGTCTGATCGCTGACTACGGACAGATTACTTTGTCGAAAAACCGGTATCATCACCGAATTCATTTGTTGAATATAATAGGAGAAATCGAGGGGCATGAGAATCTTGGTTCGTCCTCGAAGACAAGCAAATATGAGCATATCCTGCCACAGCTTGCTGCCGTGGAGGACGACGAGGGCATCGACGGACTGATGGTACTCTTAAATACCGTGGGCGGTGATGTCGAGGCAGGGCTCGCTATTGCAGAGATGATTGCATCCTTAAGCAAGCCGAAGGTATGTCTTGTGCTTGGCGGCGGACATTCAATTGGCGTGCCGCTGGCAGTATCCGGGGATGTGACGTTTATTGTGCCGTCGGCAACGATGGTCGTGCATCCGATCCGGATGAATGGAACCGTGCTTGGTGTGACGCAGAATTACGAATATATTGAGCGGATGCAGGACCGGATCATTGAATTTACGTCGAATCATTGTTCCATCAAGGAAGAGGAACTGAGGGAGATCATGTTCAATACGAAAGAACTGACGAAAGACATTGGTTCGGTGTTAGTTGGCAGGCAGGCGGTCGAGGTAGGAATCATCGACCGGGTGGGCGGCATCCATACCGCAATGAATTGTTTATATGACTTGATAAATGCAAAGAAAAATAGTAAAATAGAGCAGTATGAGCATTTAAACTGACATAAATATACCCGTGTGGCGGTTTGTATATGGATACAGACTGCCATATGGGTGATTACATTTAGAAAAATGTCTGTCATAATCGGAGAATGAGGGAAAAGAGAAGGAGTGCATACCGTGGCAACGGGAAACAACAGTACATATAATAAAGGTTCACAATCGAATACGAGAAGTAAAACGACTGCCAGCCGTTCGACATCGACGGCAAGATCACCACAGAAAGCAAGATCTTCGCAGTCGTCCAGACAGGCGTCCGCTTCCCGTACAGGAGGAAGAAAGACAAAAGCACAGCTGGCGCAGGAGCAGGCACGGAAGAATGAAATCCATCTGTTTATCTGTCTGGCAGTTTGTACATTTTTCTTTATCAGCAACTTTGGTTGGTGCGGCGTTGTAGGCAATTTCTTTGCGAAGTTTATGTTTGGACTGTTTGGTGTTGTGGAATATGTGCTTCCGTTATACATCTTTTTGACAGAGGCATTTCTGCTTTCAAACGGTGCAAAAAAAGCAGTCGTAAACCGCGTACTCTGTGTAGGACTGTTTATTGTTGCAGCAGCATTTATCTTCCAGCTTACGGCTGGTGCCGATCATATGACGGCGAAGCTTCTGTATGATCAGGGGGCACAGGAAAAGAAGGGCGGCGGATTTATCTTAGGTGGATTGCTCGTTGTACTGTACAATCTGATTGGAAAACCGGGCGCAATCATTGTGATTGCACTTTTGATCATCATTGGAATCATCGTCGTAATGAATGTGTCGCTGATCGATTTTGCAAAGGAGCGGTCTGCACAGTTCAAGAATCGTTACAATGCGCTGTATGAGGATGATGACGAGGAAGAGATTGATCCAGAGGCAGCACTTGAGGCAAAGCGCAGAACAAAATTGGATAATATCAAGGTGGAGCAGGAGAAGCCGGCTGTACCAGTGAAGAAGAAAAAGAAGAAAGTCAAAAATAAGAAGGTCGAGGGGGAGGAGGTTCATGAGTTAAAACCGCTTCCACATGAAGATCTGTTCAATCCGAATCTGACCTTGCAGGATGCCAAGGATGTCTCAGAGGGGTATGTAGATTTGTCGCTGCTGAAAAAGAAAAAAGGCGGTGTGACAGAACTTCGCAGTGCGAAAGCGGATATCCCACCTGTGCCGGATACACCGAAGGAAGAGACGGTGGATTTCTTTGACCGCCCAGATTATGCAAACGGAGCCGCGCAGGAGGAAACGACAATCACAGATCAGATGTGGCAGGAGGAAAACGCACAGACAGGTGCTGATATTTCTGCTTATGATGAGACGGCTGCGGATACATTGGACCCGGTACATACGAAGAGAACGTCGCGTGCAGCAGAAAAACAGATGGACACCGCAGATGTTTCCGTGCCAGATGCGGACGAGGCTCCAGTGACCGAAGCGGTGACGAGAAAGCGCAAGAAGACGAAGGAATCCGAGCAGGAGATGCTTTCGGAACGTGACCAGATTGCAGAGACAATTCAGGAAAACAGTGAACAAAAACCAATCAAGGAATACAAATTCCCACCGTTGAAGCTCTTGAAGAGCGGCAAGGGAAAGGGTACGAAGTCAAACGAAGCGTCCGTCCGGGAGACAGCGATGAAGTTAAAGAGTACACTCGAAAACTTCGGCGTCAATGTCACGGTAACGGATTACAGCTGCGGCCCATCCGTTACCCGGTATGAATTACAGCCGGAGCAGGGTGTGAAGGTATCGAAGATCACAAACCTGGCGGATGATATCAAGCTGAATCTGGCGGCGGCAGATATCCGTATCGAAGCACCGATTCCGGGCAAGCCAGCCGTTGGTATCGAGGTGCCGAACAAGGAGAGCCAGCCTGTATTTTTCCGCGATCTGCTTGAATCAGACAACTTCCAGAAGTTCCCGTCCAACATTGCATTTGCAGTTGGTAAGGATATCAGCGGACAGGTGGTTGTGGCAGATATCGCGAAGATGCCGCATTTGCTGATCGCAGGTGCGACTGGTTCTGGTAAATCGGTCTGTATCAATACATTGATCATGAGTATCTTATATAAGGCAAAGCCGGATGATGTGAAGCTGATTATGGTCGATCCAAAGCAGGTAGAGCTGAGTATCTACAATGGAATCCCACATATGCTGATTCCGGTTGTGACCGATCCGAAGAAGGCGGCAGGCGCTCTGAACTGGGCGGTACTTGAAATGACAAATCGTTACCAGTTATTTGCACAGTATAATGTGCGGAATCTGCAGGGCTATAACGAAAAGGTAAAGGCAGTGACTGGCTCGGAAGAGGGTAACGAAGACTTGAAGAAGCTGCCGCAGATCGTGATTATTGTCGACGAGCTTGCTGATCTGATGATGGTAGCACACGGCGAAGTGGAGGATGCTATCGTGCGTCTGTCCCAGCTTGCACGTGCGGCAGGTATCCATCTGGTAATCGCAACGCAGAGACCATCTGTGGATGTCATTACCGGTCTGATCAAGGCAAATGTGCCATCCAGAATCGCGATGACCGTATCCTCGGGTGTCGACTCGAGAACGATCCTCGATATGAATGGTGCCGAAAAATTGCTTGGTAAAGGTGATATGTTATTCTATCCGACGGGCTATCCGAAGCCGGTACGTGTACAGGGTGCATTCCTGTCGGATGATGAGATCGCAGATGTCGTGGACTTCCTGAAGGAGGAAAGCGGCGAAGTGACCTACGATGAATCAATCTCAAAGGAGATTGCGAACACGAAGGTTGGTGGTTCTGGCGGCGGTGCATCGTCTGTAGAACCGGAATATGATGACTACTTTGTAGATGCCGGAAAGTTTATTATCGGAAAAGATAAGGCGTCCATCGGTATGCTGCAAAGAGTATATAAAATCGGATTTAACCGTGCAGCACGTATTATGGATCAGCTTTCCGAAGCTGGTGTGGTCGGTCCGGAAGAGGGGACGAAGCCACGGAAGGTGCTTATGAGCATGGAAGAATTTGAAAATTATGTAGAGGAATATTTATAAGGGAGTCAGGAGGACAAAAGAGTATGTTAACAGACATTGAAATCGCACAGCAGGCAGAGATGGAACCAATTAAGAACGTGGCAGCAAAGCTTGGTATGTCGGAGGATGATATCGAGATGTACGGTAAGTACAAGGCGAAGATTTCCGATGAGTACATGCAGTCTGTAAAGAATAATGAGAATGGTAAATTGATTCTGGTAACAGCAATCAACCCGACTCCAGCAGGAGAGGGAAAGACAACAGTAACCGTAGGACTTGGTCAGGCAATGTGCAAGCTTGGAAAGAAGGCGGTCATTGCACTGCGTGAGCCATCTCTTGGACCATGTTTTGGTATCAAAGGTGGAGCAGCCGGCGGCGGATATGCCCAGGTCGTACCAATGGAAGACTTAAACCTGCATTTTACAGGTGATTTCCATGCAATCACATCTGCAAATAACCTGCTTGCAGCCGTGATGGATAACCATATGCATCAGGGAAATACACTCCGCATCGATCCGAAGCGTATCGTATTTAAGCGTTGCCTGGATATGAACGACCGTGTGCTTCGTAACATTATCGTTGGTATGGGTAAGAAGGGCGACGGCGTGATGCGTCAGGATGGATTCGTTATCACAGTTGCTTCAGAGATCATGGCAATCCTCTGTCTGGCAACAGATATCAAGGATCTGCAGGAGCGTCTTTCAAGAATTATCGTTGCTTATAATGTAGATAATGAGCCTGTTACAGCTGGTGAGCTCAAGTGTGTCGGTGCGATGACAGCACTTTTGAAGGATGCGATCAAACCAAACCTGATCCAGACATTAGAGCATACACCAGCACTTGTACACGGTGGTCCATTTGCGAATATCGCACATGGCTGTAACTCTGTCCGTGCAACACAGACCGCACTTAAAATTGCAGATTATGTCATCACAGAGGCAGGTTTCGGTGCGGATCTCGGAGCAGAGAAATTTTTCGATATCAAGTGTCGTATGACTGGATTGAAGCCGGATGCAGTTGTGCTTGTAGCAACGGTACGTGCACTGAAATATAACGGTGGCGTGGCAAAGGCAGACCTTGGCGAGGAAAACTTAGAAGCATTGGAAAAGGGTATCGTGAACTTAGAGAAGCATATCGAGAACTTACAGCTCTACGGTGTGCCGGTAGTTGTAACGCTGAACCGTTTCGTATCCGATACAGATGCAGAGCTTGCATTTGTACGTGAGTTCTGTGAGAAGCGTGGCTGTGATTTCGCCCTCGCAAATGTATGGGAGAAAGGCGGCGAAGGTGGTATTGAGCTTGCAAATGCCGTGCTCAACACACTTGAGACAAAGGAAAGCCACTTCAAGGTATTATATGAAGATAATCTCTCTATCAAGGAGAAGATTGAGACAATCGCAAAGAAGATTTATGGCGCAGATGGCGTAACCTATTCTGCAGAGGCAGATCGTGCGATCGCAAAGATCGAGGAGATGGGATTTGCAAATATGCCAGTCTGCATGGCGAAGAACCAGTATTCCCTTTCCGATGATGCGAAGAAGCTTGGCAGACCGACCGGATTTACAGTCAATATCCGTGAGGTATATGTAAGTGCCGGAGCTGGATTTGTCGTAGCAATCACAGGTGCGATCATGACGATGCCGGGACTTCCTAAAGTTCCAGCCGCAGAGCGTATCTTCGTGGATGATGAAGGTGTAACACACGGTTTATTCTAAGAAGTACCAATTTGTATACGATTCCATATGTATATGTACCATGCATCTGAATTCTAAATATACATATGTTTGAAACTTAGAAGTTTTTGATGCTCCATCTGTGTACAGCAATGTTTGAACAGGAAGTTCAAACAAGCCACCACTGAGCCATGGATGGCGAATTGGTGGCGGTTGCGTATGAGTTTGGTATGTATATTGGAGCATCTAGAACTACTTAGTTTCAATACATCGTATATTTATGAATTCAGATGCATGGTACACGGCATATGGAACCGTGTACAATGTTGTAAAGAAAGGCGGATTATAACAATGGCAAAATTGATTAACGGAAAAGAAATCTCCCAGCAGATCAAGGATGAGTTAAAAGAGAAGGTTTCCGCATTGAAGGCACAGGGCAAAAATATCTGCCTGGCAGTCATTCAGGTCGGAAACGATCCGGCATCTTCTGTATATGTTGGAAATAAGAAGAAGGCATGCGCGTATATCGGCATCGAGTCACGTGCGTTTGAACTTCCGGAGGAGACAACCGAGGAAGAACTTCTCTCTATTATCAAGGATTTAAACGAGGATGACGGCGTGCACGGAATCTTAGTGCAGCTTCCGGTTCCGAAGCACATCAATGAAGAGAAGATCATCAATGCGATCTCTCCGAAGAAGGATGTGGATGGATTCCATCCGGAGAGCGTTGGCAGCCTGTGTATTGGCAGACCGGGATTCGTATCGTGTACACCAGCGGGAATCATCCAGCTTCTGAAGCGTTCGGAGATTGATATCGAAGGAAAGCACTGCGTTGTGATCGGCAGAAGCAATATCGTAGGCAAGCCGATGGCACTTCTGATGCTGCGTGAGAATGCAACCGTAACGATCTGCCATTCGAGAACGAAGAACTTAAAGGAAATCTGTAAAGAGGCAGATATCCTGATCGTTGCAATCGGAAAGCCGAAGATGATCGACGCATCGTATGTGAAGGACGGTGCGACAGTGATCGATGTTGGTATCCACAGAGATGCCAACAACAAATTATGCGGTGATGTTGATTTTGCATCGGTGGAACCGGTGGCTGGTGCCATCACACCAGTTCCGGGCGGCGTAGGACCGATGACGATCGCGATGCTGATGAATAACTGCGTGGAAGCCGCAGAGCGTGAGGAATAAGAAACATATGAACATATTGATGGTGTCACTTGGCTGTGACAAGAACCTTTGCGACAGCGAGGCAATGCTTGGTCTGCTCGCAAAGCACAATTACAATATTACGAACGACGAGCAGGAAGCCGATGCAATCATCGTAAATACGTGCAGTTTCATCAAGGATGCGATGGAGGAAAGTGTAAATACAGTATTGGAGATGGCGAAGCTCAAACAGCAGAACTTAAAATACCTGATTGTGACCGGATGTATGGCACAACGTTTCAAGGATGAGATCTTTGACGAGATCCCAGAGATCGATGCATGTCTTGGAACGAGCAGCTTCGATAAGATTTTAGATGTGATCGAGGAGCTGAAGGCGCGTGATGGTATCGAGGATGCAGAAGAAATCAGTGTCTATGACGATATCGACCGTCTGGCAACAATCACAGAATCAAACAAGGTCATCACATCGGGTACATTTATGGGATACTTAAAGATTGCAGAAGGCTGCGACAAGTTCTGTACCTACTGTGTCATCCCACATATCCGCGGACATTACCGGAGTGTGCCGATGGAACAGCTTTTAAAGGAAACAGAATATATGGCATCGCAGGGCATCGAGGAGCTGGTGCTTGTCGCACAGGAGACAACCTGCTATGGTAAAGATCTGTACGGGGAGAAACGGCTGCATGTGTTAGTCCGTGAGCTTGCGAAGATCAATGGAATCAAATGGATCCGCCTGATGTACTGTTATCCGGAGGAAATCTATGACGAACTGATCGACTGCTTCAAGGAGGAACCGAAGCTTCTGCATTATATTGATATGCCGATGCAACACAGCGAGGATGCAATCTTAAAGCGGATGGGCAGAAGGACAGACCGGGCGAGCATCGAAACAGTGATTGGAAAACTGCGGGAAGCAGCCCCAGATATCGCAATCCGTACTTCCCTGATTGCAGGATTCCCTGGCGAGACACAGGAAGAGCATGAGGCACTGATGGCATTCTTAGATGAACAGGAGCTTGACCGGGTTGGAGTATTTACGTATTCCAGAGAAGATGGAACACCGGCAGCGACATTTGAGAACCAGATCGATGAAGAGACAGCGGAGCAGTGGCGTAATGAGATCATGGAGCTGCAGCAGGAGATCTCCTTGGATAAAAACGAGACATTTGTCGGGAAGATTATGCAGGTCATTATCGAGGGATATTCTTCTGACGATGATGTCTATGTCGGACGGACATACCGGGATGCACCGGGCGTGGACGGGCTGGTGTTTGTGAACTGTGATTATGAACTGATGTCCGGACAGATTGTAGATGTCCGGATCAATGAGGTAGGACCATATGATATGATAGGAGGGATTGTCGATGAATCTGCCGAATAAATTAACGATACTTAGAATGATCATGATACCATTTTTCTTAGTAGCCCTGATGGTGCCTGGCATTCCGGGAGGAAAATGGATTGCACTTGCGTTATTCTGTCTGGCAAGTCTCACGGATATGCTGGATGGAAAAATCGCACGAAAGTATAACCTGATTACGGACTTTGGCAAGTTCATGGATCCACTTGCGGACAAGCTGCTTGTCTGTTCAGCCATGATCGCGCTGATCGATCTGGACCGGATTCCGGCGTGGGTTGTAATTGTGATTATTGCAAGAGAGTTTATCATCAGCGGTTTTCGTCTGGTTGCATCGGATAACGGCATTGTGATCGCTGCCGGATGGTGGGGCAAGATCAAGACGGTCTGCCAGATGTTCATGGTAATCTTACTGATTTGCGACTTCGGTGGAAGCACGGTACATATCATTGAGAATGTACTGATCTATCTGGCGCTGGCACTGACGATCATTTCCCTGATCGACTATCTGGTAAAGAATAAAAACGTGCTTTCTGAAACAAAATAAGAGTGGCTTTAAAAATCTGTAAAAAGCGGATGGAACATAAATGTTTAAGGCTTTTTGCAGATTTTTCTTTTTTATTGCAAAACTGTGACAAAGAATGTGATTTTGACTTGATTTCAGGCGGAAAAAGATTTACAATTACAATCGGAAGAAATTGGGTTTCTAATCAGAAAACCCATAATAAATAAAAGTGGAGGGCTTAAAATGAGTAACAAACTTACATTGTCAGCAAGTGACAGAATTTCTTCTTTGCTTGACGAAGCGAGCTTTGTTGAAGTTGGTGCATATGTAACAGCTAGAAATACGGACTTCAACATGCAGGAAAATGATACTCCAAAAGACGGTGTTATTACTGGATATGGTGTCATCAATGGAAAACTGGTGTATGTATACAGCCAGGATGCAACCGTTCTTGGTGGTGCAATCGGTGAGATGCACGCAAAGAAGATTGCGAAGATTTATGACATGGCTATGAAGGTAGGCGCACCGGTAGTCGGTTTGATCGATTGTGCGGGACTTCGTTTGCAGGAGGCAACCGATGCACTTAATGCATTCGGCGAGGTTTATCTGAAGCAGACACTTGCGTCAGGAGTAATCCCACAGATTACTGCAATTTTTGGAACATGCGGTGGTGGAGCAGCGCTTATTCCAACACTTACAGACTTTACATTTATGACAGCAGAGGGCGGAAAGTTATTCGTAAACAGCCCAAATGCACTGGATGGAAACTATCAGGCAAAGCTTGATACAGCATCTGCAGCTTACCTTAGCGAGAATTCTTCTCTCGTAGATGGTGTATTCGAGGATGATGCAACAACACTTGCAAACATCAGAAGCCTTGTGGATATGCTCCCTGACAACAACATGGAAGATGCAGAGTCCGATTGTACAGACGATCTGAACCGTATCATTCCAAATCTCGATGGATTTGCAAAGGATGCAAGAGCTGTCCTTCAGAACATCGCAGATAACAATGTATTCGTAGAAGTGAAGAAAGATTATGCAAAGGACATGGTTCTTGGACTGATCAAGTTGAACGGTGCGACAGTTGGTTGTGTAGCCAACCAGGCAGCTGACGGTGGAGAACTTCTCTCTACAAGCGGTGCTTATATCGCAGCAGACTTCGTGAAGTTCTGTGACGCATTCAACATCCCTGTACTGACACTTGTAAATGCAAAGGGATTTGTAGCAACTGTATCAAACGAGAGAACAATCGCAGATGCAGCAGCCAAGCTCACATACGCATTTGCAGATGCAACAGTACCTAAGGTAACCGTTGTGATGGGCGATGCGTTTGGAACTGCTTACACGATCATGAACTCCAAGGCAATCGGCGCAGATATGGTATACGCATGGCCATGTGCAAAGATTGGTACGATGGATCCAGAGATGGCTGTCAAGATCATGTACGAGAAGGAAATTGCAGAGGCAGCTGATAAGGTTGCATTCATTGCAGAGAAGAAGAAAGCTTATACAGAGCTTCAGTCAAGCGCACTTGCAGCAGCAAAGCGTGGATATATCGATGATATTATCGAGCCGGATGCAACAAGAAAGCGTGTGATCGCTGCGTTTGATATGCTTAGCACAAAGAACGAGGAAAGACCATATAAGAAGCACGGAGCAGTATAAGGAAAGGTGACAATGAAATGAAGAAAAAATTATTAATTCTGATTTCCATGTTAGCTATGATGTTTTCCTTGACTGCCTGCAGCAATGAGGTTGAAAAGCCGTTTGACTATGATGACAGCCAGATCGTCATCGACACGATGTATCTGTTCAACCAGTATCAGAACGTGAGCGATGAATATGCTGATTATTATATTCAGGATGGAACCGAATTCGAGCAGTCCGCAGTAAAGGGTATCAAGCAGGCACAGGAGACCGATAAGGTTGGAGAATTCCAGGATTTCTCTCCTTATATCAACGGTGTTGGCATGGATTTAAATGATGTCAATTACAAGATTGAGAATGCCGCAGACTCTGTATCGGTAACTGTTACAAACAAGGCAGCAAACAGAGATGTGGAAGTAACTGTAAAGTTTGTTGAGAATCCAGATTACTACATCAAGCTGGATCAGGCAAAGCAGACATACAATGCAGATGCAGTCCGTCAGGAAATTGCGATGTACTATGGCTCAGAAGAGGAGTTCTTCTCCCAGTATGGCAGTTACTATTCAAGTGTAGACGATGTTGTACAGCAGGGCATCGACAATGAGATGCAGGGCGTATATCAGTATCTTCCAGAGGAAATGGTTGTTTCAGCCGTATACTCTAAGGCAGAGCTGATGAAGCAGGCAGGTATGAATACATTGCTCGGTATGGGTACTGTATTTGTAGTTTTGATTTTCATCTCATTTATTATTTCACTGTTCAAATTCCTTCCGGCACTTTTTGCAAAGAAGCCGAAGATCGAAGATCTCAAGAAGGAAGAGAGCAAGCCGGCAGCACCAGCAAAGGCTGCTACACCGGCACCAGCCGCAGGCAATCTGATGAACGATGCAGAGCTTGTAGCCGTTATCACAGCCGCTATTTATGCTGCTGAGGGACAGGCAGGCAATGGTGCAGTAAGTAAAGATAAACTCGTTGTACGTTCGATTCGTCGTGCAAGAAAATAATTGATATATTAGGAGGAAATTAACATGAAGAATTATAGAATCACTGTAAATGGTACAGCTTATGATGTAGCAGTAGAAGAATTAGGCGCAGGTGCAGCTCCGGCAGCCGTAGCAGCTCCAGCACCAGTTGCAGCCGCAGCACCAGCTCCGGCAGCTCCAGCAGCTCCAGCCGCAGCAGGCTCTATCGAGGTTGCAGCTCCAATGCCAGGTAAGATCCTGAACGTAAAGGCAGGCGTTGGTACAGCCGTAAAGAAGGGTGATGTGATCCTGATCCTTGAGGCTATGAAGATGGAAAATGATGTGGTAGCTCCAGAAGACGGAACAGTTGCAAGCATCAACGTTTCTGCAGGTGATGCAGTAGAGGCAGGCGACGTATTGGCTACTTTGAACTAATCAGAGTTCGTAAGTAACTGGTTCCTACAATAACAGGAGGTAAACATAAGTGAGTAGTTTTGCAGATGTATTTAAAAATCTGGCTCTCCAGACAGGATTTGCAACCCTGACATGGAAGCACTATGTAATGATTCTCATTGCATGTGTGTTCATGTATCTTGCAATCGTGAAAGGCTTCGAGCCGTTGCTTTTGGTTCCAATCTCCTTCGGTATGTTCCTGGTTAACATGTTCCCGGATATCATTGCTGATGGTGGATTGTTACATTATTTCTATTTGTTGGATGAGTGGAGTATTTTGCCTTCCCTCATCTTCATGGGTGTTGGTGCCATGACAGACTTCGGTCCGTTGATTGCGAACCCGAAGAGCTTCCTGCTTGGTGCAGCCGCTCAGTTTGGTATTTATGCTGCATACTTCCTTGCATTCCTGATGGGATTCAACGGAAAGGAAGCAGCAGCAATCTCTATCATCGGTGGTGCCGATGGCCCTACATCTATCTTCCTGGCTGGTAAGCTTGGAATGGGTGGAACTCTGATGGGACCGATTGCAGTTGCCGCATATTCTTATATGTCACTGGTACCGGTTATCCAGCCACCTATCATGAAGCTCCTTACAACAGAGAAGGAGAGAAAGATTAAGATGGCTCAGCTCCGTCCAGTATCAAAGATGGAGAAGATCCTGTTCCCAATCATCGTTACATTAGTTGTTGTATTGATTCTTCCTACAACAGCTCCGCTGGTTGGTATGCTGATGCTCGGTAACCTGTTCCGTGAGAGTGGTGTTGTTAAGCAGTTGACAGAGACAGCAAGTAATGCAATGATGTACATCGTTGTTATCCTGCTTGGTACATCCGTAGGTGCATCGACAAGTGCAGAAGCATTCCTGAAGACAAGTACATTGAAAATTGTATTGCTTGGTCTGATCGCATTTGCGTTTGGTACAGCGGCAGGTGTATTGTTCGGTAAGATTATGTGCAAGGTAACGCACGGTAAGGTAAATCCGCTGATCGGTTCTGCGGGTGTATCTGCCGTTCCTATGGCAGCACGTGTATCACAGAAGGTTGGCGCAGAGGCAGATCCTACAAACTTCCTTTTGATGAACGCCATGGGACCAAACGTTGCAGGTGTTATCGGTACTGCGGTTGCAGCCGGAACATTCCTCGCAATCTTTGGTGTATAGTATAGAGAATTTAGGAGGTCAGACTAATGGCAGAAGAAAAGAAACCGGTAAAGATTACCGAAACTGTGCTGAGAGATGCACACCAGTCTTTGATTGCAACTCGTATGACAACAGAGCAGATGTTGCCAATTATTGATAAAATGGATAAAGTTGGTTACCATTCCGTAGAGTGCTGGGGTGGTGCCACATTCGACGCTTGTCTCCGTTTCCTGAAAGAGGATCCATGGGACAGACTTCGTAAGCTCCGTGACGGATTCAAGAATACAAAGCTTCAGATGCTGTTCCGTGGACAGAATATCCTTGGATACAGCCCATATTCGGATGATGTTGTAGAGTACTTCGTACAGAAGAGTATCGCAAACGGTATTGATATCATTCGTATCTTTGACTGTCTGAATGATATCCGTAACCTTGAGACAGCTGTAAAGGCAGCAAACAAGGAAAATGGACATGCACAGGTTGCACTTTCATACACACTTGGTGATGCTTATACAATGGATTACTGGAAGAACATGGCAAGACAGATCGAGGAGATGGGTGCAGATTCTATCTGTATCAAGGATATGGCCGGACTTCTTGTACCAAACGAGGCTACGAAGCTTGTAAAGGCTTTGAAGGAAGGTACAAAGCTTCCGATTCAGCTTCATACACATTACACATCCGGTGTTGCTTCCATGACATACATGAAGGCAGTCGAAGCTGGATGTGACATCATCGATACAGCAATGTCACCACTTGCTATGGGTACATCACAGCCTGCAACAGAGGTTATGGCAAAGGCATTCGAGGGTACAGAGTTCGATCCTGGATTCGATCAGAACCTTCTTGCTGAGATCGCTGATTACTTCCGCCCACTTCGTGAGCAGTGGCTGGAGTCCGGACTGCTTAGTCCAAAGGTAATGGGCGTTAACATCAAGACTCTGCTTTATCAGGTACCGGGTGGTATGCTTTCCAACATGGTATCCCAGTTGAAGGAGATGCATGCAGAGGATAAGTACGATGAAGTACTCGAAGAGATTCCACGTGTGCGTAAAGACTTTGGTGAGATTCCACTTGTTACACCATCTTCACAGATCGTTGGTACACAGGCTGTATTGAACGTCGTTATGGGTGAGCGTTACAAGACGCTTACAAAAGAGGCAAAGGATATGCTCGTTGGTAAGTACGGTAGAACAACTGTGCCTGTAAATGCAGAGATCCAGAAGAAGGCACTTGACAGCCTTGGAATGAAGGAGCCTATCACATATCGTCCGGCAGATGACTTAGAGCCATCTCTCGCTAAGTTCGAGAAGGAAATGGCGCAGTACAAGCAGCAGGATGAGGATGTTCTTTCTTATGCATTGTTCCCACAGGTTGCAACAGAATTCTTCAAGTACAGAGAAGCGCAGCAGACAGGTGTGGATGTAACAGCAGCAAATACAGAGAATAAGACATATCCGGTATAATAAGCCAGGATAAAAGATATCAAAAGGCGGAGAGCTTTTTCTCCGCCTTATTCTTTCATAATATAGAGCAGGTAATTGCGATATACAATTACGTGTTTCGCAATTACCTACAATAAAAGATATAAGTGTGGAGAAAAAATATGGATGTAGCGGAAAAAAATGAAAAGAAATTAAGGCGGCAGATGCGGACGACATCAAAGATATTGCTTGGCTTTCTGCTTGCGATTCTGACCGGCGCGGTTTTGCTGACGCTTCCGGTTGCGACGGTGTCGGGAAAATCCGATTTTCTGACGGCGTTATTTACTGCGACAACCTCCGTCTGCGTGACGGGGCTTGTAGTTGTTCCGACCTTTTCGTATTGGACATTATTTGGTAAGATTGTAATTCTCGCGCTGATACAGCTCGGGGGACTTGGGATTGTGGCATTGACGTCATTTGTTATGCTGCTTATGAATCGAAAATTCTCCTTGCGCAATCGTATGATGATTCAGGATGCTTTTGGATTAAGTACGATGCAGGGCATGGTTGTATTTATAAAACGAGTGATCAAAGGAACTGTGATTGTGGAGATGTTAGGCGCGGTCTTATATATGTTTGCGTTTATCCCACAGTTTGGTGTGGCTCATGGAATCTGGTATTCTGTATTCAATGCGATTTCAGCGTTTTGCAATGCAGGAATCGATATCATTGGACCGGACAGTCTGATGACGTATGCGGATTCCCCGCTTGTACTGCTCACGTCGTCGTTTCTGATCATCTGTGGTGGACTTGGATTCGTTGTCTGGTGGGATGTGGTAGATGTGCTTTCAAACGTGCGTGCAAAAAAGATACCGGCCCGTGATATCTGGCGTCGATTCAATACACATACAAAAATCATATTGATGATGACATTTGCATTGATTTTATCCGGCATGGTTGTCACATTTCTATTTGAATGTAACAACCCGCTCACGCTCGGAAATATGTCACTTGGAAAGAAAATGCTCAATGCATTTTTTCAGTCTGTGACACTCCGAACAGCTGGATTTGCATCAATCAGCCAGAAAGGATTGACAGAGCCGACGGTACTTGTGAGTTGTGTAATCATGTTTGTTGGTGGTTCGCCGGTCGGAACTGCCGGTGGCATCAAGACGATGACGGCTGCGACACTTGTGTTTGCAGTTTTGGCTGTAGTACAGGGACGCAAAGAGACGGTCGCATTTAAAAAAACAATCCCGACATCTATTGTCCGTCGGTCGCTGGCTGTGACAGTTATCGGTTTTGGCACATTGATTTTGTTTTCTGTTCTGCTTCTGGCGACAAATCCACTTTCCCTGTCGGATGGTGTCTTCGAAGTGACAAGTGCAATCGCAACAGTCGGGTTGTCACGGGACGTGACTCCGGGGCTGAATGTGATTGGAAAAGTGATTATCATAGTATGTATGTATCTTGGCAGAGTGGGACCAATCACGATGTTCATGTTCTTCGGACAGCGTGCGACAAACCACAACTCTGTAAAATATGCGGATGCGGAAATTATTGTAGGGTAGGAGGAATGAAATATATGAATAAATCGATCGCGGTTATCGGTCTTGGACGGTATGGGAAAAGCATTGCAACAGAATTGTATAAAAACGGCGCGGATGTGCTTGCAATCGATGGAAATCCAGAAATTATAAATGAGATTGCGGACAGTGTGACTTGTGCCATGAGTCTGGATGTCTGTGATATGGATGCACTAAGAGAGGCAGGTATCTCGAACATGGATGCGGTAGTTGTGGCGATGGCTGACAGCTTAGATTCCAGCATTATGTGCGTGATGTCTGCAAAGGAACTTGGCGTGCCAAAGGTAATTGCAAAGGCAAAGGATGAGATGATGGAGAAAATCCTGAAGCGGGTTGGCGCAGACCAGGTTGTTTTTCCGGAGAAAGAATCCGGAATCCGTCTGTCGCACAAACTGATCTCAGAACATCTTGTCGATTATTTTGACCTGTCGGACAGCACGAGCCTTGTGGAGATTCTTCCACGTGCGGAGTGGGTTGGTAAGAATCTGCGGGAGCTGAATCTTAGAAAAGAATATAAAATCAATGTTGTTGCTGTGATCCAGAATGATGAATTCAATATCGCTATGGATCCGGATACGCCATTAAAGGCGGACGAGCCGTTGCTGATTATCATGAAGAAGTCGGATTTGAAGAGGTTTGAGAGATAATGCGAGCAGCTATCATAGGTGGAGGCGCTGCCGGTATGTATGCAGCAGTTATGCTTGCACAGGCAGGGCACTCCGTGACAATATATGAAAAAAATGAAAAACTTGGCAAAAAACTTTTCATCACAGGAAAAGGCAGATGCAATCTGACAAACAATTGTGAAGTGGAAGAGCTGATGAAACATGTGGTGACAAATCCAAAGTTTTTGTATAGTGCATTTTATAATTGTAATGCACAGGATGTGATGCAGTTTTTTGAGCAAAACGGACTGGAATTAAAGACTGAACGCGGAAACCGTGTATTCCCGGCATCCGATCATTCTTCGGATGTGATCAAGACGCTGGAGCAGGCGTTAAAAAAGCAGAACGTAACAATCTGCCTTAACCACACTGTGACACAGATTCTGACGGAACAGGTGCAGGATGTGACACACGCAGCTGGTGTCTGTGTGAAGGATGAAAAAGGACAGAAAAAACAGGAACGCTTTGATGCGGTGATCGTGGCAACCGGGGGACTTTCCTATGAGCGAACCGGATCAACCGGAGATGGCTTACAGTTTGCCAGAGATCTTGGACTGCAGGTGACAGAATGCCAGCCATCGCTTGTGCCATTTGAAATCGAGGAGGATTTCTGTCGGGATCTGATGGGACTTTCGCTTCGGAACGTCACATTGTCGTGCTATACAAAAAAGAAAAATAAAGACAAGCTTTTGTATCAGGAACAGGGCGAGATGCTGTTTACGCATTTCGGTATCAGCGGACCACTTGTGCTTTCCGCATCGGCGTATACAGGCAAAGCGAAAGGGGAACCAATCTGGGTAGAAATCGACCTGAAACCGGCACTTACAATAGAACAGCTTGACGCACGTATCCTGCGGGATTTCGACGCGGCGAAGAACAAACAGGTGCGCAATGCACTCGATGAACTGTTGCCAAAGAAGCTGATTCCAGTTATGATAGAGCTTGCGGAGATTGATCCGTTTAAGCAGGTGAACGCTGTAACGAAGGAAGAACGGGAACGACTCATTGCTTGTATGAAGAAGCTTACGCTGCATGTGGTAGGCACGCGCGGCTATGAGGAAGCAATCATCACTAGGGGTGGCGTGAGCGTGAAGGAGATCAATCCGAAGACGATGGAAGTAAAACAGATTCCGGGACTTTATTTTATCGGCGAGGTGCTGGATGTTGATGCACTGACTGGCGGATTTAATTTGCAGATTGCATGGGCGACTGCTGCAACGGTGCTGCTTTCAGAATAATAATATAGAAATCTATTTGGAGGAACAAAGAATATGAATATTGCAATTGATGGACCGGCAGGCGCCGGAAAAAGCACAATCGCACGTCGGGTAGCAAAGGAAAAAGGCTATATCTATGTGGATACCGGTGCGATGTATCGAGCAATCGGTCTGTATTTTATGAATGAGGGTGTTGATGCAGAGAATGCAGCCGCTGTGCTTGAGGCACTCGCAGCGATTCAGGTTGAGATTAAATATGAAGCTGGCGAACAGCAGGTATATCTGAATGGTAAAAATGTATCGAAGGAGATCCGCCAGGAGGCAGTCGGCAACATGGCATCGAAGGTGGCAACCAAGCAGGCAGTCCGTGATAAGCTGTTAGACCTGCAGAGAAATCTTGCAGCCACACAGGATGTCGTGATGGATGGCAGAGATATCGGTACATTTGTATTGCCAAATGCGGAACTGAAAATCTATCTGACTGCATCGGTGGATACAAGAGCCGACAGACGGTACAAGGAACTTGTGGAGAAACATATGCCGGCAGATCTGGAAGAAATCAAGCGTGATATCGAGGCAAGAGATTATCAGGATATGCACCGGGAGATTGCGCCGCTTACGCAGGCGGAGGATGCGTATTATCTGGATTCTTCCGCGCTTACGATCGACGAAGTTGTGGCAGAGATCATTCGCAGGATTCCACAGTAGGAAAAGGATAGGAGATCTGCATTTATGAGAGAGATAAAGATTGCAAAATCTGCAGGATTTTGTTTCGGCGTCAAGCGGGCGGTGAATCTCGTCTACGATCAGGTTGGAAATGCAAAAAAGGTTTATACCTATGGTCCGATCATTCATAACGAGGAGGTTGTTTCTGATCTGGAACGAAAGGGTGTGCATGTGCTTTCGGAAGAAGATATTGATGCCATGCTTGCCCATGACGGCAGAGAGGACGATGCAAAAGAAATCGTGATCCGATCACATGGCATCGGGCGGGATGCCTATAAAAAGCTGGAACAGCTTGGGTTTGAAATCGTCGATGCAACGTGTCCGTTCGTGAAAAAAATTCACCGTATTGTACAGGAGGAAACTGAGCAGGGACATTGTGTGGTGATTGTCGGAGACGAAAATCATCCGGAAGTATGTGGCATCCGCGGCTGGTGTGTCCGGGAGCCAATTATCGTTAATTCCGTGGAACAGGCAAAAAAAAAGCTTGATTTTCTTGATAAAAATGTGTATATTGTCGCGCAAACGACATTTAATGACGTAAAATTTAAAGATATAGTTGAATTTTTTAGAAATAAAGGATATAATGTCATTGTTTATAATACCATATGTAATGCTACCGAGGAACGACAGAGAGAAGCAAGAGCGCTTGCAGCTGATGTTGATACCATGATAGTGATTGGTGGTAAGAGCAGTTCGAATACACAGAAGCTGTATGAGATCTGTCGCAGAGAATGCGAAAATACTTACTATATTCAGACACTCGTTGACTTGGATTTAACTGTTATTGAATCCGCTAAGAGGGTAGGTATTACAGCTGGGGCATCTACCCCAAATTATATTATTAAGGAGGTTCATGACAGTATGTCAGAATTAAGTTTTGAAGAATTGTTGAAGCAGTCCGAAGAGAATGGTAACAAGATTCGGGTTGGAAGCGTAGTTGAAGGAAAGGTTATCGCTGTTAAGCCAGAGGAAATCATCGTAGATATCCAGTACAAGGCTGACGGTATCGTTACCAGAAATGAGTACTCAAGTACTCCAAACTTAGATCTTACAACTGTTGTAAAGGTTGGAGATCCAATCAAGGTTAAGGTTATTAAGACAAACGACGGCGAGGGACAGGTTCTCCTCTCATACAAGAGAGTTGCTGCAGATGAGTCTTATGACAAGTTAGAGGAAGCATACAACAACGGTGATGTTCTTACAGGTAAGGTAACACAGGTTGTTGACGGCGGTTTGAATGTCGTTGTAAATGAGTGCAAGGTATTCATTCCTGCAAGCCTCGTATCTGATACATTTGAGAAGGATCTCACAAAGTATCAGGATCAGGATGTTGAATTCGTATTGACAGAGTTCAACCCTAAGAAGCGTAGAGTGATCGGTAACAGAAAGCAGCTTCTTGTTGCTAAGAAGGCAGAGCTTGCTAAGAAGTTATTTGAGAATATCAAGGTTGGCGATGTAGTAGAAGGAACAGTTAAGAACGTAACATCTTTCGGTGCATTCATCGATCTTGGCGGAGCAGACGGACTCCTTCACATCTCTGAGATGTCATGGGGCAGAGTCAATGATCCAAGCAGCGTTGTTAAGGTTGGCGACGTTGTTAAGACATTCATCAAGGATATCAACGGTGAGAAGATTGCCCTCAGCATGAAGTTCGAGGATGAGAATCCTTGGGTAAAGGCTGCTGACAAGTATGCAATCGGCAATGTTGTAACAGGTAAGGTTGTACGTTTTGCAAGCTTTGGTGCATTCGTAGAGCTTGAGCCAGGTGTAGATGGACTCCTTCATGTTTCCCAGATTTCTAAGGAGCGTGTAGAGAAGCCAGAGGATGTTCTGAAGGTAGGTCAGGAGATCACAGCAAAGGTTGTAGATTTCAAGGCTGCTGAGAAGAAGATCAGCCTGAGCATTCGTGCCTTAGATGATGCACAGGAGGCTTCTGAAGAGGAGTAGGCATGGCATATCAATATGAAGAGTTTAAGCGGGATGTGTATAAACTGACCGATATCAACTTAGACCTTTATAAAGAACGCCAGATGAAAAGAAGAATAGAATCTCTGATCGCCCGCAAAGGGTTTGACGGATTTGAAAGTTTTTACAAAGGTATGAAGCAGGACGAAGGTCTACTTCGTACCTTTGTTAGTTATCTGACGATTAATGTGTCTCAGTTTTATCGGAATCCACAGCAGTGGATGAATTTTGATCAGGAGATCATTCCGTATCTGCGAAAAAAATATGGAGATACTTTAACGATCTGGAGTGCGGCATGTTCCACGGGTGACGAGCCATATACGATCGCCATGATTCTGTCAGAGTATATTCCGTTGTCGAAGATCCGTATCATTGCGACCGATCTGGATGAGGATGTACTTGCCTTTGCAAAAGAGGGCGTCTATCCGGCGAAGAGCCTGTCCGATCTGCCGAAGAAATACTTAGACAAGCATTTCAAGAAGGTGGATGACAGTCATTATGCAATCAGCCCGGAAATCAAGAAATGCGTGGAATTCAAGAAGCACAATCTGCTCAAGGACCGGTATTTCCAGCATATCCATATGATCGTCTGCCGGAATGTCGTCATTTATTTCACGGACGAGGCGAAAGATCAGGTATATGAGAATTTCCACGGTGCCCTTGCGGATGATGGAATCCTGTTTATTGGCAGCACGGAACAGATCTTGCATGCAAAAGAACTGGGATTTGAGTCGTTGCGTACATTTTTTTATAAAAAAATGAAAATATAACTTGCGCGAACAATTATCCTATGATATAGTTATGTGGTTGTGAAAAAAGGGATGGTCCTCTGGTGCAGATGCGCATTAAGAACGTCTAAATTATTTAGGAGGTCACACAAATGGCATTAAGTGCAAATGAAATCATCAAGAACATTGAGACAGCACAGTTGAAGCAGGATGTTACAGACTTTAACGTAGGTGATACTATTAAGGTATACGCTAAGATTAAAGAGGGTAACAGAGAAAGAGTTCAGGCATTTGAAGGTACTGTACTGAAGAGACAGGGCGGAAGCAACCGTGAGACATTCACAGTTCGTAAGAATTCAAATGGCGTTGGCGTTGAGAAGACTTGGCCACTGCATAGCCCAACGATCGAGAAGATCGAGGTTATTCGTAGAGGTAAAGTAAGACGTGCAAAACTTAACTACTTACGTGATCGTGTTGGTAAGAAGGCTAAGGTTAAGGAACTTGTAAAGTAATACTTGCAGAGACAATGGAAACTTGCCCCCAGATTCATTTCAATCTGGGGGTTTCCTATTATGAAGAGAAGTATCTTTCTGGAGGATTGCATTGAGACGTAGAGGACAAAAAAGTTATTACGATAAGCATAATCTATCGAGATATGTATCAAAACGAAATTCCAAGATCAAACGGTTTTTCCGTTCATTTTGGCGTTGGATACTGCTTGTGTTTGTTGCCGTGATTGTCGGATATGCGATTGTGACGTTTGGATTTCAGACGGTGACGGTAGTGGGACCGTCGATGAATCCGACGCTGGCAGATTCACAGGTTGTGCTGGTCAATAAAATCGTATATAAAGTATCTGATGTGAAGCGGTATGATGTGATTGCGTATTCGCGCGTGGATGGCGATGGATATTATGACATCAAGCGTGTCGTTGGTCTACCGGGCGAGACGATCCGTATCTCAAATGGCGATATCTATATCAATGGAGAACGACGCAGCGATGTCCCATTTACAATGACGATTCAGATTAGCGGTGTGGCGGAGGATGAGATCACACTGGGGGACAGTGAGTATTTCGTGATGGGCGACAATGTGAATAACAGTGAGGACAGCCGTTATACGAATGTTGGAAATATAGCAAAGACAGAGATAAAGGGAAAGGTCGTATCAATCCTTCTCCCGCGCAGCGATAAAGGAAAGGTAAAATAAGTGATGAATATTCAATGGTATCCGGGACATATGACGAAAGCCAAGCGTATGATGCAGGAAGATATAAAGCTGATTGATATTGTGATCGAGCTGCTGGATGCAAGAGCACCATTATCCAGCAAGAATCCGGATATTGATAATCTTGCTGCGAACAAGTCACGCATGGTGATTCTAAATAAAGCAGATATGGCAGATGCGAGAAAGACCGCGAAATGGGAAGAGTATTTTAAAGCGAAGGGATTCTTCGTGCTCAGTATGGACTCCCGGAAGAATTCTGGTATGAAGCCGGTATCTGATACGATTCGGGAAGCGTGTAAGGAGAAGATTGCGCGTGACCGGAAGCGTGGTATTATCAACCGCCCAATCCGTGCAATGATCGTTGGAATTCCGAATGTCGGCAAGTCTACATTTATCAATTCCTATGCGAAGAAATCGTGCACGAAGGTCGGAAATAAGCCGGGTGTTACGAAAGGAAAGCAGTGGATTCGCATTGGCAAGGATGTGGAGCTTCTTGATACACCGGGTATTCTGTGGCCAAAATTTGATGATCAGGAGGTTGGCCTGCGGTTGGCGTATATCGGTTCCATCAACGATGAAATCCTGACGAAAAGCGAGCTTGCCTTAAAATTCATAGATTTTTTAAAAATAAATTATTGTAATGCTCTGACAGACAGGTATAATATAGATATTGATATACAGAATTCTGAGAATTTTGAAATATTGAAGCAGATTGCGGTTGCAAGATTATGTTTGTTAAAAGGAAATGAACCGGATCTTGACAAGGCTGCGGCGATTTTATTCGATGATTTTCGAAGCGGCAGACTGGGACGTATGACGTTGGAGGAGATACCGGAATAGGGAGTTTATAGATGATGAAGAAGAAAAAGAATGCGGATGTCGTAGAGACGGAAGCTGCAGAAGCGGTGACAGAGGAAACAAAAACATCCGAGGACAAAAAGCCGGAGACAGAAACGGCAGAGGATATCGAGAAAAAGGCGGAAGAGGAAGCTGCGGAGATTGAAGCATATGACGCAGAAGGAAATCCGATCTTAAAAAAGAAAAAGAAGAGAAAAAGCAAGAAGAAAAAGACACAGAAACCGGAAGAAGTTAATATCGTGAAGGAGCTTCTGAGTCTGATCATTTATATCGGAATCGTTGTTCTGATCTGTTATTTTATCCTGAACTTTGTAGGTTGTCGTTCCAAGGTCGATGGTTCTTCGATGAATCCGACACTGGAGGATAAAGATAATCTGTGGGTAGATAAACTGTCGTATACATTTGGGGATCCGAAGCGGTTTGATGTCGTGATCTTTAACTATGATGAGAACACGACTTATGTCAAGCGTATCATCGGTCTGCCGGGTGAGACAGTCCGTATCGATCAGAACGGAAATATCTATATTAACGGCAAGCTGCTCAAGGAGAATTACGGCAAAGAGACAATGTTGAACAATGGACGAGCTGGTTCGGATGTTTATCTTGGTTCGGACGAGTACTTTGTGCTTGGAGATAACCGGAACAACAGTATCGATAGCCGATGGTCGGATGTCGGAAATGTCAGCCGGGAGGATATCGTCGGGAAGGTTGTCCTGCGAATCTATCCATTTAAGAGCTTTGGACTGATTAAATAACAATATAGGACTGTGTATATGCACAGTCCTTATTTTGCATTTAACAAAGGAGTAGGAAACGATGAAGATACAGGAGATCAAGGCGGCGTATCAGGCACTCGATCCAGATGATGAGCCGATGCTGCAGCAGTTTATACATACCTATGGCACCGATGCTCGAAGCGGGGTGCAGACACTTGTGGAGCAGACGAAAAAGAAGCTGGTGCAGTTAGAGGCAGAATATGTCCGTTCCGAGAAAATGCTTGCGTTTGAACGTAAGTATCATGCGATGGGAAGCCGATATATATGTGGGATAGATGAAGTCGGCAGAGGACCACTTGCGGGTCCGGTTGTGGCATGTGCGGTGATACTGCCGGAGGATGAGATGCTTCTGCATCTGAATGATTCCAAGCAGGTGCCAAGAAAGAAACGGGAGATCTTATACGATATTATCCGGGAGAAAGCAGTTGCTTATGGTATTGGTGTTGTCTCAGAGAAACGGATTGACGAGATCAACATCTTACAGGCAACTTACGAGGCTATGCGCATGGCAATCGCGAATCTGAAGGTACAGCCGGATCTTTTATTAAATGATGCGGTGCGTATCCCGGAGGTCGATATCAAGCAGGTGCCGATCATCAAGGGAGATACGCTGTCTGCAAGTATTGCGGCGGCAAGTATCGTTGCAAAGGTGACAAGAGACCGTATGATGGTAGAATATGATAAGGTGTATCCAGGCTATGATTTTGCAAGCAACATGGGCTATGGCAGTGCGAAGCATTATGCCGGTCTTGATAAGCTTGGACCTTGCGAGATCCATCGAAGAACGTATATTAAGGAATATGTATGAATATAGATAACGGAAATCTTCAATTCAATCGGTATCAGACCGGTACGATAGGAAATGCCAGACCGGAAAACGTAGCTGCAAACAATACGCAGACGGCGTCTGGCAATGCTGCGCTGGCACAGGCACAGGAGGGGCAGACCTTTACGGGGCGGATCGTCGATGTGAATGGTTCGCAGGTGACGATCCAGATGGATGGAAATATGATGCTGCAGGCGCGGATGGCGGAAGCGGTGAACCTCAATATGGGTGATACGATTGCGTTTCTCGTAAAGGAGAATTCCGAAAACACGGTGATGATTCAGCCGATTGCGTCGGATATGCAGGCGATGAAGGATCAGACGATCTTTGATCTGCTCGAAAAGAACCAGCTCTCGCCGTCGGACAAGAACTATCAGATCGCTGAGACACTGTTAAATGAGAATATGCCGGTCGATCGTGCCAGCATGCAGAAGGTACTGCAGCAGGCATATAAATACCCGGATACGCCGATCCAGACGCTTGTATCCATGAACAAGATGCAGCTTCCGGTGACGGAGCAGACGATTGCAGGCTTCGAGCAGTATCAGACGAACCAGCATGCGATGATGCAGGCATTGTCCGGGATGACCGAGGAACTTACGGCGTATATGTCCGAGCCGGACAGTATGCGGGAGATGCTGCAGGTGTTGTCCGATGCACAGGATCTTCCGGTACTCGATGCAGACGCGATGCTGCAGGAGTTAGAACAGACGACAGGTGATGTGCTGTTTGCGCAAGGAGCAGTAAGCGCTGGTGACCAGCTGCAAGCCACAGACATGACGGGCAATCCCCCTGTATTATCTGCGGAGCAGCTGACAACCTATGCGGAGAAGTTCGGCATGACTGAAGAACAGCTTACCGGACTTACGAAGCAGTTACAGGATATGCATTTTGATGCACAGACGATACAGACGGTACTTGCAAAGTCAGATACGACGATGCAGCTTGCGAATCATTTGCAGGCACTTGTGGCGGGTGCCGCGGATAAATCAATGATCAATGCCGAAACAATGAAGGAGTTTTTCACATCGGACGGCATGAAGGAGTTGTTAGCGGCAGCTGTGAAAGAGAAGTTCACGCTGAATCCGGAGAAGATGCAGAACCCACAGGAGGTCTCCGATCTGTATAAAGGAATCTATGAGAAGATGGACCGTCTGATGCAGCAGATGAGCAGCCATACAGGCTCATCGGGAGAACATTTGTCCGAATCTGCGAAGGGCATGCAGGAGCGGATTGATTTCCTGCAGAATTTAAGTAATTTGTTTCCATATGCGCAGATTCCGGTGCGTATGGAAGGCGGAGATAGAAATGCTGATCTGTTCGTCTATATGAACAAAAAAAGAATGCAGGAGAAAAAGGAAGATGTCAGCGCCCTGCTACATCTGGATATGGAATATTTAGGACCGACAGATGTGCATGTGTCCTTGCGCGGGACGATAGTTCACACGAAGTTTTATGTGGAAGACGAGGAAAGTGCGAAGATCATTGATGCACATATGACACAGCTCGAACAGGCGATTGCGGAGAATGGGTATTCCCTGACAAATGAGGTAATCATGCGGGAGCCGACGTTGCACCCGGATACCGAGAAAAATGCCGTGGTAAAGGAGATGTTCGGCGACGACATCGAGAAGAGCGTGAAGCGGTATTCGTTTGATGTGCGGATGTAACTGAAAAATGCAATGTACAAAGTGCAGGAATCTGTAGAAAAAACGTGTGAGACATGGATTGGATGAAACAGAGGGAAAATATATGGCACAGAATTTTAATGTAGAGACAAAGAAAAAAGATGATAAGAAAAAGGCAGTTGCCTTAGTCTATGAGCCGGGAAATGAGGCACCGCAGGTTGTTGCGTCCGGAAAAGGTGTGATTGCGGAACGCATCATTGACACGGCGAAGAAGAGTGATGTGCCGCTCTATAAGGACACCGACCTTACGAACACTCTGTTGAACCTGGATATCGGTGAATGTATCCCACCGGAGCTGTATGGCGTTGTAGCGGAGATATTAGTCTATGTCGATCGGATGGATAAGCTGCGCGCGAAGCTTGGGAAATAGATAAGTGGGGATAGCTATGGATAAACGATCGTACAATAAAAGACAGGTCGGTACGGAGAAGGAGAATCTTGCTGCGGAATACCTGAAGAAGAAAGGGTATTTCATCATTGAGAAGAATTACCGGGTACGGCAGGGCGAGATCGACCTGATCGCGCGGGACAGCACATGTATCGTGTTTGTCGAGGTCAAATACCGGGCGGATGGCAGAAGCGGAGATGCGTTAGAAGCAGTCACCGGAGCGAAGATACGGCAGATCTCGAAGACCGCGCTTTTTTACCTGAATCAGAAGAAGATAAGCATCGACAATACCCCGATCCGGTTCGATGTGATCGGTATCAATGGAGATTCCATCACGCATGTTGAGAATGCGTTTGATTTTGTGATGACAAGGTAAGCTTAAGCATGATAGAAAAGGATAGCGTAAAACAGGAATCAATAAGAATAAACAGGAAGAGACAGGAACAGATAAATGAAACCAGTACAGTTTGATCTGAAAATAAATCCAGAGGCACTTGTGACGCGGGCAGAGGAACATCTGCATTTCTTACGGGAACGCAACACGTATTTCGAGAATGCGAAGGTGGAGGGTGTATCCGTCCCGGTTCCGGTGCTGCGGTATAAAATATTTGACGCATATCCGGAGCTCGTGGTCGGGTTTTCGACGCGACTGGGCGGTGTGAGCAAGGGATATCTGGGAAGTATGAACCTGAGCTTTACCCGTGGCGATGAGGAAGCGTCTGTGATGGAGAATCACAGACGGTTTGCGCAGGCGTGCGGGTACGATTACACGAAGCTCGTGTTCTCGGATCAGGTACATAAGACGAATCTGCGGATCGTGACGAAGGACGACTGTGGAAAGGGTATCGTGCGGGAACGTGATTTCTCGGAGATTGACGGACTCATCACGCAGGAGGTTGGAATTCCGCTTATGACGTTCTATGCAGACTGCGTACCGCTGTTTCTGTACGATCCAGTGCAGCGCGTGATTGCGACGGCACATTCCGGATGGCGCGGCACCGTTGGGCGTATCGGTATGGTAGTCGTACAGAAGATGCAGGAACTCTATGGTTCTAAGCCGGAGGATATCATCTGCGCGATCGGACCATCCATCTGCAAAGCCTGCTACGAGGTAAGCAAGGATGTGGCAGATGCGTGCGGCGTATATACAGAGGAACAACGGAAGATACTATTAGAAGACAAGGGAAATGGTAAATATCAGCTTGATTTACATCAGGCGTGCTATTATAATTTTACGGATGCAGGTGTGTTGCCGGAGCATATTGCGTTGCCGGATATCTGCACTTGCTGCAATCCGGAACTGTTATTCTCCCATCGGGCATCCGGTGGCAGACGCGGCAATCTGGGTGGTGTGATTATGCTATGCGAATCAACAGAGGAATGCCGGGATTGAAATATACAATCCATTTAATACAGAAATTTAGGACACAGATATGAAACGACATAAAATAACAAAGGTTGATGAAGGTGGAATTGCGGAAGAACTCGGAATCGAGGAAGGCGATTTTCTGCTTGCCATCAATGACAAAGAAATTGAAGATATATTTGACTACGACTTTATCGTGAACGATGAATATCTTGAAGTTCTGATCGAGAAAGCGAACGGTGAGGAATGGCTGTTAGAGGTCGAGAAAGACTACGACGAAGATCTCGGCATGGAGTTCGGGGAGTCTCTGATGGACGAATACCGGAGCTGCTTCAACAAGTGCGTATTTTGTTTTATCGATCAGAATCCGCCGGGCATGCGTGAGACGATCTATTTCAAGGATGACGATACGCGTCTGTCTTTCTTGCAGGGAAATTACGTGACGCTCACGAACATGAAGGAGAAGGATATCCAGAGAATCATCGACTATAAGTTAGCGCCAATCAACATCTCCGTGCATACGACGAACCCGGAGCTCCGGTGTCAGATGCTGCACAACCGGTTCGCCGGGAAGGTCATGGACTATATCCAGATGCTCTACGATGCAGATATTCCGATGAATGCACAGGTTGTGCTCTGCAAGGGGCTAAACGATGGCGATGAATTGCGCCGGACGATCGGGGATCTGCTCGCTTATGCACCGACGATCGAGAGTCTGTCGGTCGTACCGGTCGGACTGTCCAAGTACCGGGACGGACTCTGCAAGCTGGAGAGCTTTACGAAAGAGGATGCAAGGGAAGTCATCTCGATTATCGAGGGCTTCCAACAGCAGGCGATGGAGAAGTTTGGCGAGCATTTCGTGCATGCGAGTGATGAGTGGTATATCACAGCAGGTTATGATATGCCGGGGGAAGACCGCTATGACGGCTATATCCAGCTGGAAAATGGTGTTGGCATGACGCGGCTGTTTTTAACAGAGGCACAGGATGCCGTGGATATCTACCTCGAAGATCATGACGGAAAGCCGTGGGCTGGGAAACGGAAGGTCTCGACGATAACCGGACTGATCGCCTATGACTATGTCTGTCAGGTTGCAGAGATATACAAGCAGGCGGCACCGGGGCTTGATCTGCAGGTTTTCCCAATCCGGAATGATTTCTTCGGCGAGAAGATCACGGTGACAGGACTTCTGACCGGACAGGATATCGTGAAGCAGTTACAGGGCAAGGATCTGGGAGAGGCGTTATTCCTTCCAAGCCAGATTGTGAAGGCGGATGAGCCGATTTTTCTCGATGATATGACGGTTGAGGAATTGCAAAACGCTTTACAAGTACCGGTGATTATTGTACAATCAAGCGGTGTGGGATTATTTAACAGAATGATAGAAATGGAGAACGAACATGAGTAGACCGGTTGTTGCCATTGTCGGCAGACCAAATGTCGGTAAATCTACATTGTTTAACACGCTGGCGGGCGATCGTATCTCGATCGTACAGGATACACCAGGTGTTACAAGAGATCGAATCTATGCCGATGTGACATGGTTAAATTATAATTTTACGATTGTGGATACGGGCGGTATCGAGCCGGAATCCAACGATATTATATTGAAGAGTATGCGGGAGCAGGCGGAGATCGCGATTGAAACCGCAGATGTGATTCTATTTGTGACAGATGTCCGTCAGGGACTTGTCGATGCGGACGGAAAGGTTGCAGATATGTTACGCCGTTCGAAGAAACCAATCGTACTGGTTGTCAATAAAGTGGACAGCTTCGAGAAGTTTATGCCGGATGTATACGAGTTTTACAATCTGGGACTGGGTGATCCACAGCCGATCTCAGCGGCATCCCAGCTTGGACTTGGCGATATGCTCGACGAGGTGGTCAAGCATTTCGGTGAGAATGCACTGAAGGAAGAGGAGGATGAGCGCCCGCGTATTGCAATCATCGGAAAGCCAAACGTTGGTAAATCATCCATCATCAACAAGCTGCTCGGCGAGGATCGTGTGATTGTATCGAACATTGCCGGTACGACGCGTGACGCGATCGATACAACGATCAAGCGGAATGGCACAGAATATGTGTTTATCGATACGGCGGGACTGCGCCGGAAGAATAAAATCAAGGAAGAGATTGAGCGGTACAGTATCATCCGTACCGTATCAGCGGTCGAGCGATGCAATGTGGCAGTGCTCGTCATTGATGCAACGGAGGGAATTACCGATCAGGATACGAAGATCGCAGGTATCGCCCATGAGCGCGGCAAGGGTATGATTATCGCCGTCAATAAATGGGATGCAATCGAGAAGAATGACAAGACAATGAAGAAGTTCACCGAGGATGTGCGTGAGAAGCTTTCGTATATGCCGTATGCGGAACTGCTCTTTATCTCTGCGGAGACCGGTCAGCGTCTGCCGAAGCTTTTTGAGACGATTGACATGGTTATCGAGAACCATTCGCTTCGTGTGGCAACCGGTGTCTTAAATGAGATCATGGCAGAGGCAGTTGCTTTGAACCAGCCACCTTCAGACAAGGGTAAACGCCTGAGACTTTACTATATCACACAGGTTTCTGTGAAGCCGCCGACGTTTGTCATCTTTGTCAATGATAAAGAACTGATGCATTTTTCTTATACGAGATACATCGAGAATAAAATACGGGAGGCGTTTGGATTTAAGGGAACGCCGCTGAAGTTCATTATACGGGAGAGGAAAGAAAAATAATCATGATACTAGCGAGAGTGATCTGTCTGGTGGCAGGCTATGCATTTGGACTGCTTCAGACATCGTATATCTATGGAAGAATGAAAGGCATTGATATTAGAGAGCATGGAAGCGGCAACGCTGGAACGACGAATGCCCTCCGGGTACTCGGAAAGAAAGCCGGACTGATCGTATTTATCGGCGATCTGTTCAAGGCAATCATCATCAGTGCGATCGTGCATGTTGTGATCGGACATTTGTATCCAAACGAGGTGTATCTGTATCTTGCTTATGCCGGACTTGGCACAGTGCTTGGACATAACTTCCCTTGTTATCTGCATTTTAAGGGAGGAAAGGGAATTGCGACAACCGCTGGGATTATCGTTGGTTTCTTAGATCCTGTGATTATCGTCAGTTGTTTGATTGCGTTTATTGTGATCGTAGCGATTACCAGATATGTCTCCCTTGGTTCCATCACCATCGTGACGATGTTCTGTATCGAGTATGCGATCTTCGCATTCCATGGGAAATACGGCTTTGATCTGGCGAGTGCACCATCGTATCATGCGATGGTGGAGAGCGTGATCGTGGTAGCCGTGATCTGCGGAATGGCGATCGTGCGGCATCATGCGAACATCGTGCGGCTGTTGCATCATGAGGAAAATAAATTAGGCGCGAAAAAAGCGGTTTCATAAAGGGGGTTAACGTATGAAGATCGGTATATTGGGTGCCGGAAGCTGGGGTACAGCGTTGACGGTACTGTTATCAGACAATGGACATGATATTACTGTCTGGTCTGTGGACGAAAAGGAAATTGAGATGCTTGACACGAAACGGGAGCATCTGACGAAGCTGCCTGGCGTGAAGCTGCCGGATTCGGTGCGTTTTACGACAGATGAGCAGGAGGTGTGCAAGGATGCAGAGCTTCTCGTGATGGTCGTTCCATCGCCATTTATCAGAAGCACGGCGAAACGTGTCGCACCTTACATAACAGAGGCACAGACAATTGTAAATGTATCGAAGGGAATTGAGGATGAATCCCTCAAGACTCTGACAGAGGTAATACACGAAGAGATTCCACAGTGCAAGGTTGGCGTCTTATCCGGTCCAAGCCACGCAGAGGAAGTTGGAAAGCGTATGCCGACAACCGTGGTTGCCGGTGCGAAGGATGAGAAGACCGCGCTTATGATCCAGGATGCATTTATGAACGATTACTTCCGTGTGTACGCGAGCCCGGATGTGATCGGTATTGAGCTTGGCGGGGCACTGAAGAATGTCATCGCGCTTGCGGCAGGTGTTGGTGACGGACTCGGATGTGGTGATAATGCGAAGGCTGCAATCATCACACGAGGTATTGCGGAAATCATTCGTCTCGGCACAGCCATGGGTGGTAAACTTGAAACATTTGCAGGTCTTTCCGGAATCGGGGATCTGATTGTAACTTGTGAGTCGAAGCATAGCCGGAACCGGAAGGCGGGATTCCTGATGGGACAGGGTAAGACCTATAAGGAAGCAATGGATGAAGTACAGATGGTTGTTGAGGGCGTGTATTCTGCAAAGGCAGCTTACAAACTCAGCCAGAAATATGGTGTGGAGATGCCGATCGTGTCGGTCGTCAATCGGTTGTTGTTTGAGGATTTAAACGCAGAAGAGGGTATGAAGATGCTGCTCACCAGAAACCGTACTTCTGAATCGACAAGACTTGCATGGGACAATGAGCAGGCCTAGAGACATATATCAATAAAGAAGTGAAATAGAAGCTGTCAGAGGACGGCTTCTATTTTTTTGGAATAAATCATGTAGCCGGACATATATTATATTGAGTTATTGAACATAGTCAGGTAGGAATATAGGAGGCTAGTGCTTGGATGAACATTTATAAGGATATAGAAACACGAACCAATGGCGAGATCTATATCGGTGTGGTCGGTCCGGTGCGGACAGGAAAATCGACCTTTATCAAGCGATTTATGGAGCTGATGGTGCTTCCGGCGATTGCGGATGATAATAATCGGAAGCGTGCCATGGATGAGCTGCCTCAGTCGGCTGCCGGAAAAACCGTGATGACGACCGAGCCAAAGTTTATCCCGAAGGAAGCGGTTGAAGTGCTGTTCGAGGATGGGGTACATTTCAAATGCCGCATGATTGACTGTGTCGGATACATGGTACAGGGCGCAGAGGGACACGAGGAGGACGGCAAGGAACGGCTTGTGAAGACACCGTGGTTTGACTATGATATCCCGTTTACAAAGGCGGCAGAGATTGGAACAAAGAAGGTCATCTACGACCATTCGACCGTCGGCATCGTTGTCACCTGTGACGATACAATCTCGGAGCTTGACCGAAGTGCGTACATACAGCCGGAGACACAGACGATTCAGGAGTTAAAGACGCTCGGCAAGCCGTTTATCGTGATCTTAAATACGAGAAAGCCAGCCAGCCCGGAGACACTGGAGCTTGCACAGCAGATGGAAGCAGAGTATGGTGTCGGGGTATTGCCGATCAACTGTGACCAACTGCGGAAAGCCGATGTCGTACATATTTTTGAAGCACTGTTGTTGGATTTCCCGGTGACCTGCGTGAAGTTTGATATCCCAAAATGGGTGGAAGCACTCGATATGAAGGATGCAATCAAACAGAAAATTGTGGAGAAGACAAACCAGATCTTTAGTCAGATGTATCTGATGAAGGATGCGACGAACTATGCGTTTGTCGAGGATGAATATCTGCAGTCCATCGAGATGCAGGCACTCAACCTGGCAGATGGCTCTGTCGAGATCCGTCTTGTTTTAAAACCGGAATATTACTATGCAATGCTTTCTGAGATCATGGGTGAACCGATCCAGAACGAATACGATTTCATGAAAGCAGTCAAGTCGCTTGCTGCAACAAAGTCCCAGTGTGCGAAGGTAAGTACTGCGCTGATGCAGTCGTTTAAGACCGGCTATGGCTCGGTAACACCAGATGCAGGCGATATCCGGCTGGGTGAACCGGAGATCATCAAGTCCGGAAACAAGTTCGGCGTGAAATTGACGGCGCAGGCACCGTCAATCCATCTGATCAAGGCGAATATCACGACTGAGATTGCACCGATCGTCGGCTCCGAGGAACAGGCGAAAGATCTGATCGCATATATCCATCAGGATGGGGAGAAGCAGGACGATATCTGGGATGTGAATATATTTGGTAAGACGGTGCGCCAGCTTGTGGAGGATGGACTTTCGGCGAAGGTCAACAAGATCACGCAGGAAAGCCAGCAGAAATTACAGGATACGATGGAGAAAATCGTCAACGATTCGAACGGCGGAATGGTTTGCATTATTATCTAAAAGATGATAGAATAGCCGAGTATGGACGAAAAATTAGAATTCAAGATCAATCAGTTTGAAGGTCCGCTTGACCTGCTGCTGCATCTGATCGATAAGAACAAATTTAATATATTTGATATTCCAATCGTCGAGATTACCGAGCAGTATCTGGATTACCTGAATCGTATGCAGGAGGAAAATCTGGACGTGATGAGTGAATTTCTCGTGATGGCAGCGACATTGATTTCTATTAAGGCGAAGATGTTACTGCCACGCGAGGAGAAGGAAGAGGAAGAAGAGGAGGATCCGCGTGCCGAGCTTGTGCGTCGTCTGTTGGAATACAAGATGTACAAATACGCATCGCTCGAGCTGAAGGATATGAACCTCGATGCCGGAAAGAACTATTATAAGCCGGCGACGATTCCGAAGGAAGTCCTCGAATACAAAGAGGAGATTGATCCGGCAGAGGTGATCGGAGATGTGACACTCGCGAAGTTAAATGAGATATTTACCCAGGTGATGAAGCGTACGGTTGACCGTGTTGATCCGGTGCGTAGTAAATTCGGAACGATCGAGAAGGACGAAGTGCGGATCGAAGATAAGATGGACGATATCCGGGCGAGCATCCGAGGACTAAAGGGTATTAATTTCAAGACACTGCTGGAGATTCAGGCGACGAAGATTAATATCATCGTAACCTTTATGGCAATCTTAGAGCTGATGAAGGTTGGCGATATCACGATCCGGCAGGATGAGCTGTTTGGAGATATCATTATCGATTCGCTGGAAGCATAGAGACAAAGAGATGGAAAGTGAGAGGAAGATACATAGATGGAAGAAAGCGTAAAAAAGACAGAGGCTGCCATTGAGGCAATCCTTTTTTCCATGGGCGATGCAGTTGAGCTGAAGGATCTGGCAGATGTGCTGCAGATAGACGGAAAGACAGTACAGAAGATTCTGGACGATATGATGGTGCGTTACGAGGAAGAGGATCGCGGCATCAAGATTGTGAAGCTGGAGAATGCATATCAGCTCTGTACGAAAAATGAATATTATGATATTTTATCCAGTCTGGTGAATATCCCGAAGAAGCATAGTCTGACGGATTCACTGATGGAGACACTTTCCATCGTGGCATATAAGCAGCCGGTCACAAGACAGGAGATCGAAGCAATCCGTGGTGTATCATGCGTGCATGCAATCAATCGTCTGGTAGAATACAATCTGATTACCGAAGTCGGAAGACTGGATGCGGTCGGTCGACCAATCCTGTTTGGAACAACCGAGGATTTCTTAAGATGTTTCGGTGTTTCTTCGATGGACGAGCTTCCATCTATCACCCCGGACAAGATCGAACGATTCCGTCAGGAGGCAATGGACGAAGTAAATATCAAAGTAGAAGTATAAAGAGAGATAGAAAAATGGGTATCTGTTTGCAGATACCCATTTATAATATACTGTCGATGTTAATATCAGTCTGTTTCGACAAATCGATAAAATTATTCTTTGTTTTTACCATCGGTTTGGAGAGACGGACTTTGTTGATAAAGACAATGTCACCTTCCTCACCGTTGCTTAAACGAACTTTACAATTCATATAGCTGTTTACCACGTGCTCTAAGAAAGTAAGCAGGTATTTTGGATTGTATTTTTTTAGTCCGTCTTCCTCGAACATGTTGATGACTTTAAATGGACTGATCGGTCCGCGATAGACGCGTTTTGCTGTCATAGCCTCGTAGATGTCTGCAATCGTGACGATCTGGGCACACCAGTCAATCTGGTTGCCTTTTAAGCCAATCGGGTAGCCGGAGCCGTCGCATTTTTCGTGGTGCATCAGAGCAACATACTGGATATGCGGATCGATCTTGTTCTTCTGTAACAGGTGATACCCTTTGACCGGATGGGTTTTGATAATGTCGAACTCGTCCTTCGTGAGCCTGCCCGGCTTCTTCAATATCGCATCCGGAATCAGCAGCTTGCCTACATCATGGAACAGACCGCAGGCGGTGATGAGTTTCTTGTCATCTTCGGACAGATTCAGCCAGTCAGCGAAGATATTGCAGATGAGCGCGACGTTTAATGAATGGTTAAAGGTCGAATCATCATAGTTTTTCATGGTTGAAAGCATTGTGAAGATGCTGAGAGGGGAGTCGTTTAACGCTTTCATCGTCGTCATGGTGTTCTGAAGCATCATATCCACGTCAATCGGAGCATTCTTGTAGACAATATCGTTTAAATGATCGCCCATTTCGGAGATGCTTTTCTCATAACGGTGGACGAATTTTTTGTATTGTGGTTTTTCTTTTATTTTCTCAGTGTCAAGCGCAGAGGAGAGATCGTTTTCCTGTGATTCGACAATAGGTTCCACGATATCAGAGATATCAACAAATACAACATCATTGCCAGAAAGCATCTGGATGATACTCTTCGTAAGCACCGTATCCTTCGGTACGATCAGCTTGCCACTGTTGGAGTAGGTGTCGGTCAGTGTAACCATACCTTCCTCTAATTCAGATGTAAAAAGTGTTGCCATACGCGTCATCCTTCGTCGAAAATTCTTCTATTTATTTTACAGGATTTCGGAAACGATTTCAATTAGAAAGTCTAACTCGTCACAATTATCCATATAATGGAGTAGATGTCTGAGAAGCGTGATAAGAAAGGAACAGCATGAAGAACTATATTGTATATCTACTCGTTATGATCGTTGTGATCTGTGGGTGTCCGGTTCCGTCTTCTGCGGCGGAGGAACCGAAGTTGTATGCGAAGGCGGCAGTGCTGATGGATGCGGATACCGGGCGGGTATTATACGGAAGGGCACCGGATGAGGCGCTTCCTATGGCTAGCACGACAAAGATCATGACACTGATTCTCGCGCTTGAATATGGAAATCCGGATGATGTTGTGACTGTGAGCAGCTACGCGGCAAAGATGCCGGAGGTACGGTTAGGGCTTCATGCCGGTGACCGGTATGTGCTGCAAGATCTTCTGTATTCTATGATGTTAGAGAGCCACAATGACAGTGCATGTGCAGTGGCGGAACAGGTTGGGGGAAGCGTGGAGGCATTTGCACAGATGATGAACCGGAAGGCGGCAGAAATCGGACTGCATGATACATATTTTATCACACCGAACGGATTAGACGCCGAGGATGCGGGCGGCGTACACCATACGACCGCCCGTGATCTGGCACAGCTCATGCGGTATTGCGTTACGCAGTCGGAACAGAAAGAAGCGTTTCAGGCAATCTGCCAGACAAGGCAGTATACATTCGCAAGTTGTGATGGTACACGGCAGTTTACAGTATATAATAAGAATGCGCTGCTCGACCGCATGGATGGCGTGCTCGCCGGGAAAACGGGATTCACCGGGAATGCCGGGTATTGCTATGTGGCGGCGGTGAATGTCGGAGAGAAACATTTTGTCGTTGCGCTGCTTGCGTGTGGCTGGCCGCACAACCGGCATTACAAATGGGCAGATACGAGAGCCCTGCTTGCATATGGCAATGCAAACTATGAATACCGGGAAATCGAACTTGCAGGGGTGCAGATTCCTGCTATTCCGGTCGCAGATGGCCTGGAACCGACCATTTCCGGTACGTGTGAGGGGAAGCTTACCGTTTTGCTTTCTGAGACGGAGACGGTACAGCGGCGGTTTGTACCGGAAAGCGGACTGACCGCACCGGTTGCACGGGGCGACATGGTCGGCACCCTGCAGATATCCATCGGGGACACCCGGCTTGCCGGATATCCGGTGTATGCAGCAGAAACTGTAGACAAAAAGGATTTTTCTTATTATATTGGAACGGTATTCGATGCATTTTTTTCTTGAGAAGCAAGAGACCTTTCCCGAGCAGTATGCATATAATAGAGTATCGTAAGGAGGATGTGACAGCGTATGCGGAATATCATTGTTTTCGGACACGATCCGCGGATGGAGAGTGTCGCCGGATATTTTTATCATCTTGGATATGATGTATATGAGAACCCGGAAGAACCGGTTGCGGATGCGTGTATGATCACCGCACCGAAACTTTCGGAGGCAGAGGAGGAGATTCTGTGTGCGTATATGACAGACGACCAGATCTTATATCACGGTCTGCTGTCAGCAGCAAGTCGGCAGAAGCTGCAGGAAAAAGGTGTTACCTGTCATCCATATCTGCAGCTTGAAACACTTGTGACGGAGAATGCGCAGCTCACCGCACAGGGAATCCTGTCGATCGCCGGAAGAGATGCCGTGCTCTTGGAAAGCCACTGTCTTGTACTTGGATATGGGCATTGCGGAAAAGCAATTGCGGATGCACTGGCAAAAGCCGGGGCACATGTGGATGTTGCAGTCAGACGGAAGGAACTGAAAGCCGAGATCGAACAGCATGCATATGGATACCGGAATCTTGCACAGTGGGATCATTACGCCTATGACAAATACAGCTATGTGTTCAACACGATACCGGCAATGGTCTTAGACGCCGGGCATCTGCAATGGTTTTCCCCGTCGATTCTCATCTATGATATAGCTTCAAGCCCGGGCGGAACGGATTTTGCGTATTGTAAGGCACACGGTATCCGGGCAGACATCTATCTGGGTATCCCCGGAAAGCTGTATCCAAAGGAAGCAGGAACTGTGATTGCTTCCGGCATCTACGAGCATGCGCTTGCCACGGAGACTCCTTCGGACTAACAAAAAGGAGCCATAAGGTATGCGGTCAGACTGTCATCTGGGATTTGCGATTACCGGATCATTTTGTACATTCGAAAAGATAAAAAAACAAATAGAGCTTCTACGGGATGAGGCGGCGAGTATCACGCCGATTTTTTCACAGCATGCCTATGAACTGGATACGCGGTTTGCGGAGGCGAAGTCCTTTGTGAAAGAGATCGAGACAATCACAGGAAGAAGCGCGATTCACACGATACAGGGCGCAGAACCGGTCGGACCGAAGAAGCTGTTCGACGCCCTTGTGATTGCACCCTGCACGGGAAACACAGCAGCAAAGCTTGCAAATGGAATCACGGATACTCCGGTTTTGATGGCGGCGAAGTCGCACCTTCGGAACGGGCGTCCCGTGATCATTGCTATTTCCACGAACGATGCGCTTGGCATCAATCTGCAGAACATCGGAAAGCTCATGGTGATGAAGCATATCTATTTCGTTCCGTTTGGACAGGACGATGCGGCAAAAAAGCCGAATTCCTGCGTGGCGGATATGACAAAGATTGCAGAGACAGTAGAATATGCACTGGCAAAGGAGCAGATCCAGCCGGTATTATTATAAAAAATGGTTGATTTGGAACCGTTCGTCCCAGAAAAATGCATTTCGTCCCAGAAAGGTTGTCACAACAAGTAAAATATGTTACAAAAAAAGCATGTTACTATCAGAGTAGCATGCTTTTTTGCTATGGAGACAAGGAATATGCGTGCATTTTATGAGGTGCATTCGACCATCATGCAGAAATGATGATTATAGTTAACTGAGATAAGAAAGAGAGGGATCATATGCGAAAAAGAGAGGGAATGAAAAAACGAAAACATATTACCAGATGGATTTTAAGCGCTATATTTGTCCTTGGTATGATATTTTCAATGAAATCAATGACTGCATTTGCAGCAGACGAAGAGACTCAGACTATATATATCGGAGGAAATAAATTGACGGTTCCCATAAAGGAAGCGTCTTACTGGAACTATAATGAGGAGGATGGTACCATCACAGCCTGTGCGGAACGGGAAGCAAATGTATTGATCAATACGGTTGGAAAATATGGAGATCCTGCATCGTCAATATACGTGAATCTGGTAAATGTAAATATTAAAGCAAAAGGCGGTACAGAGGATTCCTCCAATGCAGGTATTTACAATCCGGAACAGGAAACCAAGATGTATCTACGGATTAATGGAGATTGTAGCGTTACCGGTTCTATGTATGGAATTTATGCAACAATTTATGTTACACCGTGTGATGAGGAGGCCAGACTTACGATTACAGCAGATAGTAGTCTTGCTCCTGAAGGTGTGGATGTTCAAAAAGCAATTTCCTTGTATTCGGGAAGGTCGAATTATATTTACCGGGGGTATGGGCATACAGATTTTTCAGTGATCCTGCGGAGTGATACCATGACCACAATAGAAGGTGGTGGGGATTTTACTTGTCAAAGTACAAAAGCATCTGTTAGTATCAGTCCGAATATGGACGGCAGCGATGCAACAGAATACATCACGGAAAACGGCATATTTAACCTTGGAGATATGAGCCGGATAAAATATAGGGAATATAAGAACGGCACACTGATGTACGATAAAGCGAAGATTATCGGAGCAACCTTGAAGTTTCATGACGGAGATGTCCCGGCATTCACGGCGAAGGTTTCAGAGGAGGATTCTGAAAAATATAATATTAAAAGTGAACAATGGAGTGAGCTGGATGAGAACGGGAATAAGGTGAAGTGGTGTTCCTCCTATAATTCTGAGAATCCGGAGGATGAGAGTCAGTTGTTAAAAAAATTTGAAGCCGGAAAGACATATTTTTATTCGGTAACGATTTTTTGTAAGAGTTGGAACGTTAGTTTTACGGAACGAACACCGGTCATTATTAACGGAGAATCCTTTCTGATTACAAATAAAAAGGATGGAGAGGACTATCGATTCATTGATGCTGTGAATGTGAAAAGTATCACAATACCAAAAGAAATTAAGCAGATTGAAATAGCTGATGTAACGCTTCAGCATGAGGCGGGAGAAACACCGAAGGCAACTGCAGCATTGTCTGGTGAGGATGCGAATGATTATAGGATTGCATATGAGTATTGGGAGGAAATGCAGGAGCAAAGGGATGGTAGTTTCAAACCGGTGAGATTCTGGTATTCCGATGAGCGTGAAAATGCAAAGATTGCAGAGGATAAGAAGATAACTGCCTTTGAAGGCGGGAAAACTTACAGGCATAGCATCAAGCTGGAAACATGCAATGAGAATTTTTTTGCTTCTGAAAATGATGGATTGTCTATTCTTGTAAATGGACAGACAGTAAATGCAAAAGACATGAAGATCAGTGATGACGGCATGACCTGTAATTTGCTTCTTGCTACTGAGACGATTGAGAAAGTCCCAGAACCAACTCCAGAACCTAAGCCGGAACCAACGCCTACACCTACCCCGGCACCGGTTGTGACACCGGATGTTACGGTTTCTTACCGTACACATGTACAGTCCATCGGCTGGCAGGGCATTGTGACGAACGGCACGATGAGTGGAACTTCCGGCAGGGCGAAGCGGCTCGAAAGCATCGAGATTTCGGTTGCAGGCAACAGCAATCTCGGCATCCGGTATACGACTCATTGTCAGAGCTATGGATGGTTACCATGGTCCGCAAATGGCGAGATGAACGGAACCGAGGGCGAGGCAAAGAGACTCGAAGCAATTAAGATTCAGCTCACAGGCGTAGATAAAGAGAAGTATGATGTATACTATCGTGTACACGCACAATCTTACGGTTGGCTTGCATGGGCAGCCAATGGCGCACCGGCAGGTACAGCAGGTCTTGCGAAGAGACTCGAGGCAATCCAGATCGTGATTGTGAAGAAGGGTGAAAGCTTCGATTATGCAATCGGAAATATCCAGTCTGCCCGTGGAGAAGCATATATCGCATCATCCACAGCAAATGCGAATCCGGTTGTCACAGGTGAGAACAATGTAAATGTAGAATATCGTACACACGTACAGTCCTTTGGCTGGCAAGGCTGGAAGTACAATGGCGTGATGAGCGGAACAAGCGGTAAGGCAAAGAGACTCGAAGGCATCAACATCAAGCTTACGAACAAGCCATACAGCGGAAGCATTGTCTATACGACACATGTACAGTCCATCGGATGGCAGGGCAATGAGAACAATGTGAATACATGGTTCCGTGATGGTCAGATGGCAGGAACAAGCGGACGTGCGAAGCGCCTCGAAGCAATCCGTATTGCATTAACCGGCGAGATGGCAGAACATTACGACGTATATTACCGTGTACATGCACAGACCTACGGCTGGCTTGCCTGGGCGAAGAACGGCGAAGCTGCCGGAACCGCAGGACTCAGCAAGCGTCTCGAGGGTATCCAGATCGTGCTTGTACCGAAGGGCGGTGCTGCACCGGCGAACAATTACGGTGGTGTTGTAACGACGAATAAGCAGACGTATATTAAGAAATAACATTTTTACACCCGATAAGGTATGATTCAAAGGGAATTAGAATAAAATATACCTTATCGGGTGTATTTTGTATATAAAAGAAAGCAGAGGAAGGAGTGAAACGCTCCAACCTCTGCTTTTTTCATGCAATGGATTATAACATATATTTCCGCATCCAGTAGTCGACCTGGAGCAGGTAGGCAATCATCTGTGGTCCGGCCATGAGCTGACCGAACCAAGGCTTTCCATATTCCTTTGGCTCGTCGAGGAACTTTAGCACCGCAGGGATATTCAGATAGCTCCGGAGCGGCGATGCGGTGTCGGTGACGACTTCGCGCAGGCGGTTCGCAAGCACACGTTCGTATTCCGGGTGATAGGTCTTCGGGTAAGGACTTTTCGGACGGTTCATGATCGTGTCCGGCAGGTATTTGGCGGCACAGGCACGGAGCAGGCTCTTCGGGACGCCGTCCTTGGCTTTGATCGACCAAGGAACATTGAATACATAGTCGATGACACGGTAATCGGCGAATGGCACTCTGGCTTCGAGTCCGTGTTGCATGGACGTGCGATCCATCCGGTCGAGGAGTGTCTGCATGAACCAGCGGATATTCAGATAGGCAATCTGGCGTTTCTTCGTATCGAGTGGAGATTCCTCCGGCAGGATATCGACTTCGGAGAGTGTTGTGCGGTATGCTCTGGCGATATATTTTTCCATCTGCATGCTGGCGGCAAATTCCGGATGGAGCAGGGATTTGCGGAAGGAGATGTCCATCGTCCATGGGAAGGTGGTTGATTGCAGCATGGCGTCACGGTGAAACCACGGATAGCCGCCGAAGATCTCATCGGCACATTCACCGGTCAACGTGACCTTGTGGTGTTTTGCAACCTCCCCACAGAAATATAACAGCGACGAATCGACATCTGCCATCGTTGGCAGACACCGGCTGTCGACGGATGCCTCGAGCAGATCGGCAAGCTGCGTGTAGGAACACGTCAGGTAGATATGATCCGAGTGCAGATAGTCTTTCATGATATCAACGTAAGGCCGGTCTTCACTCGGCTGGAAGCTGTTTGCCTGAAAATAAACGGCATTGTCGGTATAATCGAAGGAGTACGTCGTAAGAGGTGTATCCTCCGGCAGGAAATGGCTGCAGACGGCGGATACATACGAGGAGTCCACGCCACCGGAAAGCAGGGTGGAGATCGGAACGTCGGACACCATCTGCATACGGATACTGTCTTCAAGCAGGTATGAGGTTTTCTCTACCGTTTCCTCGTAGCTGTCGGTGTGCGGGTGGCTCTCAATCCGGTAGTATAGCCGGGATGTCATATACTGCGGCGAGTAGGTCAGATATTCGCCGGGCTTGATCTCTTTGATCCCGGAGAATACACCTTTGCCGTACGTCTTCGCCGGTCCGAGGGAGAAGATCTCGTTGAAGCTGTTCATGTCGATGCATGGACGCACGCGTGGGTATTCAAACAATGTATCAATCCTCGAGGCGAACACGAGTGTATCGCCGGTCTTCGTATAATAAAGTGGTTTGACACCGAAGCGGTCACGGTAGAGGTAGAGTGTATTTCGCATGCTGTCGTAGATGGCGATTGCGAAGATACCGTTTAATTCTTTGATAAAGCCCGGTCCGTAATGACAGAACGCAGCGATGATGACTTCCGTATCGGAGTTTGTTTCAAAGGTATAGTTTTTCCGGAGCAGTGTTTTCTTTACTTCCTTGTAGTTGTAGATCTCGCCGTTATATACAATATAGTAGGTGTTTCCGTCCTTCGTATAAGACATGGGCTGTCTGCCATTTTCGAGATCAATGATAGACAGGCGTGTGTGCGCAAGGCAGCACGAATTTATGATGGTATGACCGTAGGTGTCCGGCCCGCGGTGGTTCATCGTATTGATCATACGGGACAGTGTATGAAAGTTTTGCTTGGGATTTTCCGCATAGTTCTGGTCTGGGTTAAAGTAGCCCGCAATGCCACACATACAGATGCTCCTTCACACTTTTTCTTATTATATTCATTTTCTGCAAGGTTGTTTCGTATAATGTACAAATTAGAGGCGGACGGAAATTGTAATTATACTGTATGAATTATCTACGACAGTATATTGTTACAATTTCCGGCGTATTCTATCTAAGTTGCACTAGATAGAAACGCAAAAAGGAGAGGAAATGAAGAAAAAGATTATATGTGCGATTCTGACACTGATCATGATGCTTTGCATAGTTTGTCCGGCTGCGTATGCGGAAACAGAGGATGCGCTTGCAATCCAATCGAAATCGGTGTTACTGATGGAATTAGAGAGCGGGACGGTACTTTATGAGAAGAATGCGGATGAGATGCTGCGCCCGGCATCGGTGACGAAGGTCATGACATTGCTTTTGATCTTCGAGGCGTTAGAACGCGGGGATATCGCGCTGGACGATACGGTTGTCGTGACTGAGCACGCGGCGTCGATGGGCGGCTCACAATGCTTCTTCGAGGCAGGCGAGGAACAGACGGTGCAGGATATGATCAAATGCATCGAGGTGGCCTCCGGTAACGATGCGGCAGTGGCGATGGCAGAGCATCTGGCAGGTTCGGAGGCAGCGTTTGTCCAGAAGATGAACGAGCGGGCGAAGGAGCTTGGTATGGAGCATACGCATTTTGACAATGCATGCGGGCTGGAGGTTGAGACACATCTGACGTCGGCGCGGGATATCGCGATTATGTCCAGACAGCTTTTGCTTTATCATCCGGATATCCTTACATATTCGACGATCTGGATGGATTCCATCACACATAAGACCAGACGGGGCGAATCACAGTTTGATCTTGCGAATACGAACAAATTCCTGAATCTCTACACAGGGGCAAACGGACTGAAAACCGGATATACATCGCAGGCGAAATACTGTATGTCTGCGACGGCGACGCGGGATGGCGTGACGTTGATCGCAGTTGTGATGGGAGCGGAGACGAAGGAGATCCGGAACAGTGAGGCAATGAAGCTGCTTGATTACGGATTCGCACAGTGCCGTCCATATGTGGATACTGAAGTCGTGCCGGAGGATCTGCAGATCCCGGTGCAGAATGGTACCTGCAAATCGGTGACGGTAAAGCCGGTGGAACAGCACACGATCACGCTTGTAGCGACGAACCCGGATCAGATTGAAAAACAGGTGATCGCCTACGAAAATCTGAAAGCACCAATCCTTGAAGGCGATGCGGTCGGTGTAGTACAGTATTCCTGCAACGGAACGTGTATCAGCGAAGTGATCCTGTATGCAGAGCGGTCGGTGCCGAAGCTTGACTTAAAATACAGCATATCGGAGATTGCAGGAAGAATATTTATGGCGAAATAACCGAAGATAGGGTATAATAAAGCCATGAGTATGAATTTTCAGATAGTGCGTTACAATTTTATCAGTCAGAAAGTCCGGAAACCATTACGCATTGTGATGATCGCTGATCTGCACAATCAGGTATATGGTCTGGAGAACACGGATCTGCTTACCGCGATTGACACGGAGCAGCCGGATATTATTTTACTGCCTGGCGACATGATCGTCTGTCGGAAGAGCGAACGGAAGAATAACAGGGTGACAGCGGACACGATCCGGAAGATGACTGAAATTGCGCCGGTTTATTATTCCTATGGAAATCATGAGCGCGGATTGCTCGAATGTGTTCGGGAGACCGATGGTATCTGGCAGGAATACAGCCAGCATCTCAAAGGTGCACATCATCTGCATATGCTGGTAAATGCACATGAATTTTTAGAGCCTTGGAATGTCTGCCTGTACGGCTTGGATCTGCCGCGCGCGTATTATAAGCGGCTGATCAAGAAACCGCTACGGGAAGATGTGCTTACCAGCATGCTTGGGACGATGCAGCCCGATCGCTGCAATGTGCTGCTTGCACACAATCCGGATTATTTCCGGACATATTGTACACTGCATCCAGACTTGATCGTGTCCGGGCATAATCATGGCGGAATGGTGCGGTTGCCGGGGATTGGCGGCGTGATCTCACCTCGGTTACACCCATTTCCGAAGTATGACTATGGGGTGTATGAGAGCGCGGATATCAAGACGAAGATGGTTGTGACTGCAGGATGTGGCATGCATTCGATCCACATCCGGATCAACAACCCACCGGAGATGGTCGTAATTGATGTAAATAAGATGTAAATTTTCCGCATTTGGTTGCAATCATGCGGTCTATGGGATATGATACAGAAACAGAAATCTGTATACTAAATAAAAAGGACGTAACTATGAGCAGGGGAAAAAAGGATAGAGAAGAAATAACGAATACGGAAGAAGTCAAAGAGACGGAAGTATCAGACGAGATGGAGAAAGCGGAGGATTCGGAGAAATCAGAGGACGACAAGAAGCTGGAAGAAACGAAAGAAACAGACGATAAGCCCGTGAGTCTCTATGTGCAGGAGCCATTTATTGATCCTTCGGTGTATCGGCAGCGCAGAAAGAAACGGATCATCCGCACGGTGACGATTGCGGTTGTTGCAACGCTGCTGGCGGTCTATATCGGTGGCGTGATTTTCCATATGCACCGCTTTGGAGTAAATACGACGATCAACGGCAGGAATGTAGCAGGAAAATCCGTACAGTCTGTGGAGGATATGTTGCTTTCGGATGCACGGAAATACACACTGGATATCAAGTTCAAGGACAGTGATTTTACTTTCGTACTGGGGGATGCGGATTCTGATGTTGCACTGACGGATTCAGTGGATACACTGTTAAAGATACATTCACCGTTTCTTTGGTTTGTAAACAGCTTTCACAGTTATGATTATAAGATTGATTATACAGTAAACTGTGACAGAGAAAAGTTGGAAGCCTGCCTGCAGACATCACCGGCACTGGATCGAGCTTCCATGACAGAATCAAAGGACGCGAAGGTTGTTTTGGAGGATGGCGAGGCAAAGGTCATTCCAGAGGAGACGGGAACGAAGCTTGACACGGCAAAGTTATATGAGAAGGTAATAAATGCTCTGAAAAATTATGATACTACACTGGATGTGGAAGCCGAAGAGTGTTATATTCCAGCACATATTCTGGCGGATTCGGAGTCCATTCTGAAAACAAAGGAAGACGCAGATGCATTTGTCGATATCGAAGCCGTGTATGATTTTGGTTCGTATACATATACCATTCCCAAGGAAGAACTTACGAAGATGGCATATGTCAGTTCGGATGGAAGTATCCAAATCAGCAGAAGTAATGTGGAAGCGTATGTCGAAAAATTTAAGGAGAAATTCACGACTGCGGATACTGACCGTGAATTTACGACGCATGATAAGAAGACGATTCTCGTGCATGGCGGGTATTATGGCTGGGTGATCGACGCGGAGACAGAGGCGGAGGAGTTGTACGATCTTCTGTCAAAGAAGAAAAGCTTCACGAAGGAACCAGCATGTAAGCGCCGTGGCTATGCACTGTGTGCGCAGAATGATATCGGTTCGACCTATGTGGAGGTTGATCTGACAAACCAGCATGTATATTATTATCAAAATGGCAGATTGAAATGGGACAGTGATTGTGTATCTGGGCAGACACCGGGACACAAGACACCAGGCGGTCTGTATGGTCTTACCTATAAGAAGATGCATGCGACACTGATTGGTGAGGACTATGAGACACCGGTCACATACTGGATGCCGTTCAATGGTGGTATCGGTCTGCACGATGCGAACTGGCGTGGAAAATTCGGTGGAGAAATCTATACCTACAGCGGTTCCCATGGCTGTGTAAATCTGCCGCCATCAAAAGCAGGCGAGTTATATGAGTATGTCGAAGCGGGCATGCCAATCGTATGCTATTGGAGAGATGAAGTCACTTTTGTAAATAAATAGTTCAATTTGCAGGAGGATACGGAATGAAAAAAGAGATAACTTACGAGGAGCTGCAGGCGGCAGCTTCTTATGTGCAGGCACGTTTGCCATATACACCGAAGGTAGCGCTCGTGCTTGGCTCGGGACTGGGCGATTTTGCAGATCGTCTGACGATTGATGCGAAGATCCCATATGGTGAAATCCCACATTTCCCGGTATCGACAGTGGCAGGGCATGCTGGATGTTTCCTGCTTGGAAAAGTCGGGGATTGCCCGGTGCTGATCATGAAGGGACGTGTGCATTATTACGAAGGATATTCGATGCAGGAGGTTGTGATGCCAGTGCGTGTGATGCACATGCTTGGCGCGGAGATTTTAATTCTTACGAATGCGGCAGGCGGCATGAATCCGTCGTACAAGCCGGGGACGCTGGTACGGATCACGGATCAGATTACGTCGTTTGTGCCATCCCCATTGATTGGAGCAAATATGGAAGCACTTGGTACGAGGTTCCCGGATATGAGTCATGTGTACGACGTAGAGCTTGGAAAAAAGTTGGATTCAGTGGCGAAGACGCAGGGAATTACTCTGGAAGAAGGCATTTATCTGCAGGCGACCGGACCAAACTATGAGACACCGGCGGAGATCCGCATGTACCGGACACTTGGTGCAGATCTGGTTGGTATGAGTACCGCGTGTGAGGCGATGGCAGCACGGCATGCTGGTATGAAGATCGTTGGTATATCATGTGTCACGAATATGGCGGCAGGTATGAGCACCGGAGAATTAAACCACAAGGAAGTGCAGGAAACTGCGAATAAGATTGCAGAAGATTTCCAGACACTGATATACAAATTTATTACAGAAATAGGATAAGACAAAATTATGGATAAAAAGATTTTTCACAGATTATTTGAAGAACGAATTGTTATGTTAGATGGTGCAACCGGAAGTAACCTGATGCAGGCAGGCATGCCGGTTGGTGTATGCCCGGAGAAATGGATTCTGGAGCATCCGCAGCACCTGATCAAATTGCAGCGCGCATATATTCAGGCAGGAACGAATATTCTGCTTGCGCCGACCTTTACGGCGAATCGGATCAAGCTTGCCGAATATCATCTCGAGGATAAGATTCGCGAGATGAACATGCAGTTGGTTGACCTGACACGGACGGCAATCGCACAGGAGAATCATCGTGGATTTATCGCGGGTGATATGACGATGACTGGCAGACAGCTTCAGCCGGTCGGTGATCTGGCGTTTGAGGAACTGGTGGATGTATATAAGGAACAGGCACAGATCCTCGTGGAGGCAGGTGTCGATCTGTTCTTTGTAGAGACGATGATGAGCCTTGCGGAAGCACGGGCGTGCGTGATCGCAATCAGGGAAGTCTGTGACCTGCCGGTTATGGTCAGCATGACCTTTAACAGCGATGGAAAGACGTTGTTCGGTTCTACACCGGAGGCCTCTGTGGTCGTATTACAGTCGCTCGGTGTGGACGCGGTCGGTATCAACTGCTCAACAGGACCGAAGGAGATGGAAGCACTGATCAAGCGTATGGTGCGGTACGCAACGATTCCGGTATTTGCGAAGCCAAACAATGGTATGCCGGAGCTGATCGATGGCGAGACGAAATATACAATGACACCGGAGACGTTTGCTGAGTATGGACGCGTTTTGGTGGAAGCCGGAGCGAGAGCCGTGGGTGGCTGTTGTGGTTCGACACCGAAGCATATCGAGATGCTGAAGAAGGTTGTCCGCTCCGTGGAGCCGGAGGCAACGAAACCAGTTTGTACCCGTGTATTATCCAGTGAGAGTGCAGTACAGGAAATCCATCTCGATGGCAATTTCTTAGTCGTCGGGGAGCGTATCAACCCGACCGGAAAGAAAAAACTGCAGGAGATGCTCCGTGCAGGGAACATGGATCTGGTTGTACAGATGGCAGAAGAACAGACGGAACGTGGGGCAAAGATTCTCGATATCAATATGGGTATGAACGGCATTGACGAGCTGGAAATGATGAAGCGTGCTGTCTACGAAGTGATTTCTGTGACGAATCTTCCGCTCTGTATTGATTCGAGTCATGTCGAGATTATCGAAGCAGCACTCCGTATCTATCCGGGACGTGCGCTTATTAATTCGATTTCATTAGAAGAGAAGAAATGCCGCCCGCTTATGCGGATTGCAAAGAAATATGGTGCGATGGCGATACTCCTTCCGCTTTCGGACAAGGGCTTGCCGGAGAATCTTGATGAGAAGAAAGAGATTATCCGCCGGTTGCTAGAGATCGCGGACGAGGAAGGCTTATCACGCGATTCCCTGATCATCGATGGTCTGGTTGCAACGGTTGGTGCAAACCGGATGGCGGCACTTGAAACACTCGATACGATTGCCTATTGTAAGAATGAACTGCAGATTCCGACGATCTGTGGTCTGTCCAATATTTCCTTCGGACTGCCAGAGCGAATCAACGTCAATACCGCATTTCTGACGATGGCGATCGCAAACGGCTTGACCATGGCAATCTGTAATCCGGGACAGGCAATGCTTGTGAATGCGAGCCTTGCGGCAGATCTGCTGCTTGCCAAGGAGGATTCGGATAATATTTATGTGGAAAATGTAGTCGCTTTATCCCAGACCGAACAGACGGCTGCCAAGAATGTGGCAGGTGTGTCCGAAGAAGGAAGCCGTGTCTATCACGATGTTGTAAAGGGCAACAAAGGCAGTATCGTGGAGAATGTAAAGAAGGAATTAGAGTCGGGCAAAGATCCGCAGACAATCATTGATGAGGATCTGATTCCGGCAGTCAACAAGGTTGGCGAGTTGTTTGAACAGAAGAAATATTTCCTGCCACAGCTCATTGCGGGTGCGACAGCGATGGATCTTGCAATCGAATACATCACGCCGCTGCTTCATATCGAAGAGAATGCCAAGCCGAAGGGTACAGTCATTATGGCGACGGTCGAGGGTGATATCCACGATATCGGTAAAAACCTTGTTGTCCTGATGCTGAAAAACTACGGCTACAAGGTTGTGGATTTAGGCAAGGATGTGCCGCTTGACAAGATCATTGCGGCAGCGAAGGAAGAGCATGCCGATATCATCGGATTATCTGCGCTTATGACAACGACGATGATGCGGATGAAGGATGCCGTTGAGTATGTGCGCGCAAATAACCTTCCTTATAAGGTCATCATCGGAGGTGCCGTTGTATCGCAGAATTTTGCAGATGAGATCGGGGCAGACGGTTACTCTAAGGATGCAAACGAGGCGGTAAAGCTTGTTGACAAACTATTGACAGACAAGTAACAAAGGGTTAAAATAGCAGATAATAATTTTTGACGAAATAATAGGAGAAAGGTGGAACATTTTATGAAAAAAATGGTCTTATCCCTTTTGGTAGATAATACATCCGGTGTACTGAGCCGTGTGTCCGGAATGTTTAGCCGTAGAGGATATAATATTGACAGCTTATCAGTTGGCGTGACAGAGAATCCAAGATATTCCCGTATGACGGTTGCCGTGAGCGGCGATGATCGTATTTTGAGCCAGATCAAAAAACAGCTTCTGAAGCTGGAGGATGTCTGCGAGATTACGGAACTGAAAGATGGAGAGTCTGTATGCCGTGAACTTCTGCTTGTCAAGATCAAGGCAAGTCTGGAAGAGAGACAGCAGATTATTTCCCTGACGGATGTATTCCGTGCAAAGGTTGTTGATGTATCAACGGATTCCGTTATGATAGAGATTACAGGAAATGTCAACAAGATTGAAGCATTTATCTCGCTTCTGGATGGGTTCGAGATTTCCGAGATGGTACGTACAGGCTTGACAGGTCTTACAAGAGGCGCTGTAAGCGGAAACTAAGGTCATTACTTACGATTAAGTAGTAACGATAAATATTTTTTACAAAATCAGGAGGATATGATAATGTCAGCAAAGATTTTTTATCAGGAAGATTGTAATCTGTCACTGTTGGATGGCAAGACAATTGCAATCATCGGCTATGGTAGCCAGGGTCATGCACATGCTTTGAACTTGAAGGACAGCGGATGCCACGTCATCATCGGTCTTTACGAGGGAAGCAAGTCATGGGCTAAGGCTGAGGCACAGGGATTTGAAGTATATACATCTGCAGAAGCAGCAAAGCGTGCAGATATCATCATGATTCTGATCAACGATGAGTTGCAGGCAGGCCTTTACAAGAACGATATTGAGCCGAACCTTGAGCCGGGCAACATGCTTATGTTCGCACATGGTTTCAATATTCACTTTAACCAGATTATTCCACCTAAGGATGTCGATGTAACAATGATCGCACCGAAGGCACCTGGTCACACAGTTCGTTCTGAGTACCAGGCTGGTAAGGGTACACCTTGTCTGATCGCTGTATATCAGGATGCAACAGGTAAGGCACAGGATCTTGCACTTGCTTACGGTCTTGGTATCGGTGGAGCAAGAGCCGGAATTCTTGAGACAACATTCAGAACAGAGACAGAGACAGACCTCTTTGGTGAGCAGGCAGTTCTTTGTGGTGGTGTATGTGCACTTATGCAGGCTGGTTTCGAGACTCTTTGCGAAGCTGGTTATGATCCAAGAAATGCATACTTCGAGTGTATCCACGAGATGAAGCTGATCGTAGATCTGATTTACCAGTCAGGTTTTGCAGGCATGAGATATTCTATTTCGAATACAGCTGAGTATGGTGATTACATCACAGGTCCTAAGATTGTAACAGAAGAGACAAAGAAGACAATGAAGAAGATCCTGAAAGATATCCAGGATGGTACATTCGCAAAAGACTTCCTGCTTGATATGTCTTCCGCAGGTGGACAGGCTCACTTCAAGGCTCTTAGAAAACTTGCTTCTGAGCATCCATCAGAGAAGGTTGGCGAGGAGATTCGTAAGTTATATAGCTGGAATGGTGAAGGAAAGCTGATCGATAACTAAGATACACATTTTGAAGAACCTAGATCCGTTTCGATCTAGGTTCTTTGTTTTTGGCAGAGATTATGACAGGTGGTGTAGGTTATGACATGTTTGGAAGCACAATCAAATATTATGGCATTCATAGAGAAGAAACTTCCGGACGATGTGATCCCGGATTTTGTAAAGCATATGCGGTACTGCAAGAATTGCAGGGAAGAGCTGGAGATTTACTATACGTTGATCGTTGGCATGCATCAGGTCGATAACAACCAGGAACTGTCACAGAATTTTGCAAAGGATCTGGAAAATGAACTGAATCGTCTGGAACACCGTGTAAAGCAGGCGAAACGTTTCAAGTTCTCCACATTTGGACTTGTGTTTGGAGTGGCAGTCGTATTTTTGTTTTTTGTATACAATCAATGTCTGGATAAGGTATATAATATCGAACAGCGGATGAAACTGGAAGCACAGGGGGATACTTATTTTTACGATACATTTGGTTCGGAGATGTCCGTTTGCTTAAATGATATTGTACAGGAAGTGCAGATTGCACAGAAACCGAAGGAATCAACCTTTTATGAAAAACTACGTGAATATCAATTAACCCACCCGGAAAGTGAGGAGACGGAGAGCGATGAATAAATTATTATTGATTGACGGAAACAGCATCATGAATCGTGCGTTTTACGGAATCCCGGATATGACAACGAATGACGGGAGACATACCAACGCGATTTATGGTTTTTTAAATATAATCTTGAAGGTAATCGAGGAAGAACAGGCAACACATATTTGTGTTGCTTTTGATTTAAAGAAGAAAACATTTCGCCATGAGATGTATGAGGCGTATAAGGGAACGCGAAAGGGTATGCCGGAGGAACTGCATGAGCAGATGCCGAGAATCAAGGAGATTCTGCAGGCAATGCACATCCGAATCGTGGAACAGGAAGGCTTTGAGGCGGATGATCTGATCGGTACGTTATCAAAGAAGGGTGAGCGCGAAGGCTTTGCCGTTACGATTCTATCTGGTGATCGTGACCTGTTGCAGCTTGCGACAGATACCGTGCTCGTACGCATCCCGAAGACAAAGCATGGTAAGACTGAGGTCGAGGATTATTATGCAAAAAATGTGGTGGAAACCTATGGAGTAACACCGTTGATTTTCATAGATATGAAAGGTCTGATGGGCGATACTTCTGATAATATTCCGGGTGTGCCGGGAATCGGTGAGAAGACTGCGGCAAAGCTGCTTGCGGAGTATGGTGACTTAGATGGTGTCTATGCGGCTGTGGACAGCATGAAGGCAAGCAGGATGAAGCAGAATCTGATTGAGAACAAAGATCTGGCATATCTGTCCAAGACGCTTGCAACGATCAAGCTGGACTGCCCGATTCCATTTGAATTTTCAGAGGCAACGTATCATGATCCGTTTAATGCCGAGGCATATACGTTATTTGAAGATTTAGAGTTAAAGAGCTTTTATAAGCGGTTCTCGGTTGAGAAGAAGGAAGAACTGACCTTCGAGACAGTATTGATCGATGAGATTGACGGCTACAACGCCCTGCTTGCAAAGCTGCAAAAGGCGAAGGAAGTTTCCTTTGCGTGGATCACACAGGATGGAGAAGCACTTGGCGTTGCGGTCTGTATGGATTTGGAGCATGTCTATCTGATTCGGTTTATGATGTTTATCACGGAGGCGATGGTTGCAGACAATCTCCTTGCGTTGAGCCGGGATTATCAGGTACAGTTAGCATGTATGCACGTGAAAAAACTGCTTTCATTTTTGGATTTTCATGAGGAAGATGCAGTATTTGACGCTGGACTTGCGGCATATCTGTTACAGCCAAATCAGTCGGAATATGAATACGATACGCTTGCAAAGGTGTATCTGGACGTGACGCTGCCGTCAGAGAAGGAAATGCTTGGCAAGGAGAAGCTAGGATATTTCTCCTTTGAAGACGAAAAAGTACAAAAATGGATGGCATATCAGGCGATTGTGCCATATAAGATAAAGTCAGTTTTGCGAGAGAAATTAAAAGAGACAGGAATGGAATCACTCTATGATGAGATGGAGCTTCCTTGTCTGTATGCATTATATGAGATGGAGAAAAATGGTATCCGCGTCGATGGAGAGGCATTGCATCAGTATGGGAAAAAGCTCCGTACACGGATCGAGGAGCTTACCGCAGAGATTCATGCAATGGCGGGGGAAGAATTTAACATCAATTCTCCGAAGAAGCTTGGCGAAATCTTGTTCGAAAAGCTGGGATTAAAAAATGGAAAGAAAACAAAGACCGGATATTCGACGAGTGCAGAGGTGTTAGAGAAGCTTACAAATGCACATCCGATCATACCGAGGATCTTAGAATACCGTCAGCTTACGAAGCTTAATTCCACCTATGCAGAGGGATTGGCTGGTTATATCCGGGCAGATGGAAGAATTCATGGCAAGTTCCATCAGACGGTAACTGTGACGGGACGTATCAGTTCGGCAGATCCGAATCTGCAGAACATTCCGACGCGTATGCCGCTTGGCAGAGAAATCCGTAAGGTCTTTATTCCGGAGGAAGGATCGGTGTTTGTTGATGCTGATTATTCCCAGATTGAGCTGCGTGTGCTCGCACATATGTCCGGTGATGCGGCTTTGATTGCGGCATATCAGGCGGATGAGGATATCCATGCGATCACGGCATCACAGGTATTCGATGTGCCACTCGATCAGGTGGACAGTACCCTTCGCCGGAAAGCAAAGGCGGTAAATTTTGGAATTGTTTACGGCATCAGCTCCTTTGGTCTAGGACAGGATCTCGATATCTCCAGAAAGGAAGCGGAGGGCTATATCGAGAAATATTTTGCAACCTATGGCAAGGTTAAGGAATTTTTAGACCGAACGGTGGAAGATGCGAAGAAAAACGGTTATACGGTCACGATGTTTGGACGGAGACGCCCGATTCCAGAGCTTGCTTCCTCGAACTTTATGACACGGAGTTTTGGCGAGCGTGCAGCAATGAACGCCCCGGTACAAGGAACTGCGGCGGATATTATCAAGATTGCAATGGTTCGTGTGAATCGTCGGCTCAAAGAAGAACATTTGCAGTCAAAGCTTGTACTTCAGATCCACGATGAGCTGATCATCGAGACAAAGAAGGAAGAGGTAGAGATCGTACAGAAGCTGCTTGTGGAAGAAATGATGCATGCAGCAGAGCTTTCTGTACCACTTCTTGTAGATGCAAATGTTGGAAACAGCTGGTATGATGCGAAGTAAGGACATTCAGGGAGATTCAGAATGCTGATATTAGGAATTACTGGAGGCGTTGGCTCTGGAAAAAGTAAAATATTATATGACCTGTCTAATTTATATGGGGCATATATTGTCGAGACCGATAAGCTTGCCCATACGCTGATGGAGCCGGGACAGACAGTATATCAGGCGGTTGTGGAAGCGTTTGGCACGGAGATTTTGCAGGCAGAGGAACCATATGCAATCGACCGGGCGAAGTTTGCACAGATCGTGTTTGCTGACAAAGAAAAGCTTGCACAGTTAAATGCACTTACGCATCCGGCTGTGAAGGCATGGATTCGGAAAGACATCGAGGAGAAACGGAAGCAGGACGTGAAGATCTATGTGATCGAGGCGGCACTTCTGATTCAGGATGGATATAAGGAGATCTGCGATGAAATCTGGTATATCTATGTCGATGAGGAGACGCGGATCAAACGATTGATGAAACAGCGCGGCTATACCGAGGAACGCTGCCGTGCGATGTTCCACAGTCAGGAACCGGAATCATATTATAGAAAATATGCAGATTTCACTATAAATAATCAATTAGACTATGAAAATTCATCAAAACAACTAAAAGATAGGTTGAATATCTTACTTGGAGATGCTATAATTTTAATTAATCATGGGAAAACAGACTAATTTCAGGAGGAAACAGGCGTGGCAACAGTGAAATATCCGGAACCTTTAATATTTGGACTGGACATCGGTACGCGGAGTATCGTCGGTACAGTCGGATACAGAGAACAGGAGCGGTTTCATGTAGTTGCGATGGCTGTCAAATACCATGATACCCGTTCGATGATCGATGGACAGATCCATGATATCGCGAAGGTCAGTCAGGATATTGTCGAGGTAAAACAACAGTTAGAGAAACAGTTAGGCGGACGCAAATTGCATGATGTATGCATTGCGGCGGCTGGTCGTGTCTTAAAAACTGCGATCGGACACGGGGAGTATGAATTCTCTGAGAATACAGTTATTACACAGGAATATATCCATTCGATCGATCTGATCGGCGTGGAGCAGGCGCACAATGAGATTCTGCAGGAATTAAACGAGAGTCATGAGACAACGAAATATTTCTGTGTTGGCTATACCGTTGTGAAATATTTCCTGAACAATTACGAGATCACGAATCTGGAAGGACACAAGGGAACGAAGATTGCAGCAGATGTGCTTGCAACATTTCTCCCGGAAGAGGTTGTGGATAGTCTGTATGCGGCTGTGGAGCAGGCTGGATTGTATGTGACGAATCTTACATTGGAGCCAATCGCGGCGATGACGGTAGCGATTCCAGAGCAGTACCGCCTTTTGAATATTGCACTGATTGATATCGGAGCCGGAACGTCCGATATCTGTATCACAAAAGATGGAAGCGTGATTGCGTATGGTATGATCCCGGCAGCCGGAGACGAGCTGACCGAGGCACTGGTAAAGAAATATCTGATTGATTTCCAGACGGCAGAGAAGTTAAAGACGGTCAGTGCGCGTCGGAAATCAGTTACATATAAAGATATTATGGGAATCTCCCATAAGATTACTCCGGAGGAGATCTATCAGACGACGGAGGAAGTAAAAGAAGGAATCTCGAAGAAGATCGCGGATAAAATCATTGAGTTAAATGGTGGAACAAGCGTCAGCGCGGTGTTTGTAGTCGGCGGTGGTGGAAAACTGCCTGGATTTACAGATACACTGGCAGAGGATCTTGACCTTCCGGCAGAGCGTGTAGCTCTGCGTGGCGAAGAAGTGATGAATACGATTGATTTTCAGGTAGAGGGGATCAAGAAAGATCCGCTCTATGTGACACCAATCGGTATCTGTTTGAACTTCTTTGATCAGAAGAATAACTTCATCTTTGTCAACGTAAATGGCGAACGTGTGAAGCTGTATAACAATGATAAGCTGACAATCTTTGATGCGGCAGTACAGTACGGTATTCCAAACGAAGATATCTTCCCGAAGCGCGGCGATGATATCACATTTAAGATAAATGAAAAGACACGGATCGTGCGTGGGTACAGCGGGGAAGCTGCGGTGATCACCCAGAACGGAAAGACCGCTGGTATGAACGCAGTGATTGAGGCGAACGATAACATCCGGATTCAGCCGTCTACAAAGGGCAAATCTGCGGAGATTGAATTATCGACACTTCCGGAATATGCGGGCATGCTGACCTTTAAGGTGAATGGAAACGAAGTATCCTGTCCGAAATTTGCAACTGTGAATGGTGAATTTGCATCGTCCATGTATCAGATTCAGGATGGGGATGATGTCTGTATGCGGAATTATTATACCGTGGGACAGTTGCGCACATTTATGGATTTGACGACGGATTTTTATGCGTATGTCAACCATCAGATTGCCGATGAAGATGAGAAGATTTATGAGAATTTTGAAGTAGAATTTGTCACCCGGAAGGAAGAAACGATTATTCCGGACGATGAGATCGTGGAAGTTGCAGACGAAGCAGCGGTCACAGAACCTGTGACGGAAGATACAAGTAAAACAGAGGCGGAGCAGAATGTGACACCGCAGCCACAGCCAGAACCAGCTGTAAGCCGGGCAATCACGGTTGTAGTCAATAAAACACCTGTCACTTTGACAGGAAAACAGAGCTATACATTTGTGGATATTCTGGATGTATATCCGTTTGATCTTTCTTCGATGCGTGGAAAGCGCCTTGTTACAAATGTAAATGGCATACATGCAGAATTTATACAGCCGATCGATGAAGGGGCTGTGATCGATATTCATTGGGAGAACTAGACATGCAGGATATTACGGAAAAGCTCATTAAAAATTACACAGTATATCATAAGATCTTTTATGTATTTATGGTTTTGCTCACCGTGTTGTCACGCGTCATGAAGTTCACCGACAACACGCCGGTCTGCGTGACATTTGCAACCGTTGTGTTTGTGTTTGCACTGCTTGACAGTGTGTTTTATCACATGGGCGTGTTTAAGAATATGAAGTTTTTGACGACTTTCCGGTTGATTGAGATTACTACATACAGTATTTTCGTATCATTTGTTCCGTACGAGGGCGTGCTGCTTGTCGGTATGTTTATGATTTTGTTCCTGCTTGCATTGGAATTCATTATTCTTGGTTCACACTATGACAAGGGAACGATTTTAGTCCGCAAGATGATGTTGCTTATACCGATGTTTATCAATCTGTGCCTGTCATTGCAGTTCCGGAGAGAGACATTCTGGTTCTGTTATGTGCTGGTGCTTGCAATCTTTGTCGTGACACTGTTGTTTGTGACGGAACTTCTCGAATATTCAAACGATGCACATGAGGCGTATTATACCCAGCTTGTGTTGGAACGGAATGATATACAGGATAAGAATGCAAAGCTCGAAGAGTATCAGGAAAAGGTAAAGAATGTAAATGAACGTGTGAATTACCAGAAGATTGAGCTGGCACGGGTCGTGAATGATCTGGAACAGGCAAACCGGGAAATCGAGTCCCAGACGGAAATCATGCGTTATATGGCGTCTTCGTTTGATATCAACAAGAATATCAATGTGATCGTCGATGCAATCATGGATGTAAAGAATCCAAAGCTCTGTGCGGTGTATATGGATGGAGCGGTTAATTCGGACAATCGTGGAATCTGTATTATCAAGACGGATTATGCTTCAATGGAACGCCGTCTGCGCAAGGATTTTGAGAAGATTTATTCGGATTTTGCCGAGAGCCGGAAGACGACGGAGCTGCTGGTCGGGGATGAATTAAAGGAGCTGCGTTTTATTGGTGAGACAAATATCAAGAGTCTGGTGAAGCTTGCGATGATCAACGACAACAAGCAGTATGGTATGATGCTGATCGCATCCAATGAGGAGAATTTTTTCGAGAAGGGAATCTCGTACTATGAAACCTGCTTGGTGGAATATAATGTATCTGTCAAGAGTACAAAGCTTTATTTACAGACACAGGATATGGCGCGCAAGGATGGTCTGACACAGATCTACAACCGTGTTTATTTCGGACAGTTGTTTGCAGCGGCGGCAGAGGAAGCGACGAAGAAACAACAGCCGTTATCTGTGGCACTGTTTGATATTGATAAGTTCAAGAATATCAATGATACATATGGACATCTTGCCGGTGATAAGGTCATCAAGATGGTGGCATCCATTGACGATAAATTTGCAAGGGCACATGGGGGATTTGCCTGCCGGTATGGAGGCGAGGAATTCCTGCTTGTATTGCCGGGCTACGATGAAACGCAGGCATTGCCGATCTTAGAGGAAATGCATAAAGAGATCCAGACGACAATCGTGCAGTATGATGACAAGGAAATTCCAGTCAATGTATGTATTGGCCTGTCTGCATATCCGACGATCTGTAGGGATACCAATATCCTTGTAAACCGTGCGGATAAGTCGATGTATTATGGCAAAAAACATGGTCGTGGCAGACTGGTGGTGGACAATCCGGCGGTGGATGATATGCAGTCTTGAGATTCTCAAATAAAGATTAAAATTGTACGTGAAAAAAGACATTTATTTACAGATTTTTGGTTGTATACAAACCTTGATTTGTTTATAATGTAGAAAGATATGAGTTGAAACTATAAAAGCAGAGGAGAAGAGCAGTGGCATTTATTGATTCAATTAAAAAAAGAGCAAAACAAAACAAGAAAACAATTGTATTACCGGAAACTGCAGATATGCGTACATTAGAGGCGGCGCATAAGATTTTGCAGGAAGGAATTGCCGACATAATCTTAGTTGGTGACAAACAGACGATTATAAAGAAAGCAGATGGACTGGATCTGACAGGCGCGAAATTCGTAGATCCATATGACTGCGACAAGTTAAACGATTATGTATCCATTTTGGTAGAGCTTCGTAAGAAGAAAGGTATGACGCCGGAAGAAGCAAAGGAACTGCTTTTAACAAACGTCCTGTATTTTGGCTGTATCATGGTAAAGGCAGGCGATGCAGATGGAATGGTTGCAGGAGCAGTGAATTCTTCTGCAAATGTATTGCGTGCAGCATTGCAGATCTTAAAGACTGCACCGGATACAAAGCTGGTATCTGCATTCTTCTTAGTTGTAGTACCAAACTGTGAGATGGGTGAGCATGGAACATTCATTTTCTCAGATGCAGGATTAAATCAGTTCCCGGATGCGAGAGAGCTTGCAGCAATCGCAGAGAGCTCTGCAAAGTCATTTGAACTTCTGGTAGAGGCAGAACCAATTGTGGCAATGTTATCCCATTCAACAAAGGGAAGTGCACATCATCCAGAGATCGATAAGGTGATCGAGGCATGTAGGATTGTCAATGAAGAATGTCCGAACCTGAAGTGTGATGGTGAATTGCAGAGTGATGCGGCAATTGTGCCGGAAGTAGCTGCTTCCAAGGCACCGGGCAGCGACGTAGCCGGAAAGGCAAACGTATTGATCTTCCCGGATCTGGATGCTGGAAATATTGGATACAAGCTTGTACAGCGTCTCGCAAAGGCAGATGCATATGGTCCGATTACACAGGGTATTGCAAAGCCGGTCAACGATCTGTCCAGAGGATGTTCAGCAGATGATATCGTCGGTGTTGTTGCGATTACAGCGGTTCAGGCACAGGCACTTGACCAGAAATAGAATAGTAAGAGAAAGCGTGAGAATATGAAGGTATTAGTAATTAATTGTGGTAGTTCTTCCCTCAAGTACCAGTTGATCGACTCGGACACAGAACAGGTACTTGCAAAGGGAATCTGTGAAAGAATCAAATTAGATGGTTCACTGACACATCAGGCAACTGGTAAGGAAAAGATACAGATTGAGGCACCGATGCCGGATCATAGCGCAGCAGTAAAGCTTGTACTGCAGTATCTGTTAGATGAGAAGCTTGGTGCAATCAAAAATCTGGATGAGATTGCAGCGGTCGGTCATCGTGTGGTACATGGCGGGGAGAAGTTTTCTTCTGCGGTTCTGATCAATGACGAAGTACTTGCAGCGATTGAGGAGTGCTGTGATTTAGCACCACTTCACAATCCAGCCAATCTGATCGGTATCCGTGCATGTCAGGAATTGATGCCGGGTGTTCCACAGGTTGCAGTGTTTGATACTGCATTCCATCAGACTATGCCAGATTATGCATATACATATGGTATTCCATATGAGTATTATGAGAAATACAAGGTTCGTCGTTACGGCTTCCACGGAACGAGCCACAGCTTTGTATCCAAGCGTACCGCTGAATTGCTTGGAAAGGATATCAAGGATACAAAGATTATCGTATGTCATCTTGGTGGTGGCGCGAGCATCTGTGCAGTTGAGGGCGGAAAGTCAATTGATACGACAATGGGACTTACGCCACTCGAAGGTATCACAATGGGAACCAGAAGTGGAAATATTGATCCAGCAATCATCGAATATATTGCGAACAAAGAAGGAAAGACACTCACAGAGATCATCAGTATGCTCAACAAGGAGTCCGGTGTTTATGGTATCTCAGGAAAGTCCAGTGACTTCCGGGATTTGAACAAGGGAATCGCTGAGGGCGACAAGCGCTGTGAGATTGCAATGAATGTATTTACCTATCAGGCAGCAAAGTTTATCGGCGGTTATGTAGCAGCGATGAACGGTGTCGATGCAATCGTATTTACAGCCGGTGTCGGTGAGAATGATCCAAAGGTAAGAAAAGATACATGTAGCCATCTCGGATATCTGGGTGTGGAGATTGATGATGAAGCAAATAAGCTCCGTGGAGAAGAGGTAAAGATCTCAACAGAGAATTCTAAGGTGCCAGTGTATGTCGTACCGACAAACGAGGAGCTTGCAATCGCAAGAGAGACTGTTGCACTTGCAAAATAAATATTTTATCAAAAAATGAAAAATACCGTTGACATCAGATAGATTTGTTTGTATAATAAGCAAAGTGTGATTTTAAGTGTATTCTTGAAGGAGGTGTAAGGATGTCCATTTGTCCTAAGAATAAAAGTTCAAAAGCAAGACGTGACAAGCGTAGAGCAAACTGGAAGATGACAGTTCCTGGCTTGGTAAAGTGCAGCAAGTGTGGAGCGCTTATGATGCCACACAGAGTATGCAAGGCTTGCGGTTCCTATAATAAGAAAGAAATCATCTCTGCTGAGTAATTCACTGAAATGAAAAAAAGACTTTTCATCGAGAGGTTCTCGTTGAAAAGTCTTTTTTTGTGCCTTGATTTCTTGACGAAAGAAAGGGATACAACTATAATATATAGGATTATGTGGTCTATCATGTTGTATAACAAGGAAGGGTTCGGATAAAGAATGGAAAAGATTGTAATAGCAATTGATACAATGGGTACGGATAATGGAAGTGCATATTTTGTACAGGGCATTGCGGAGGCGATGGATCTGTATGACGACCTTTCCTTTATCGTAACCGGTAAAGAAGAGGAATTAAAAACGTATATTGACCAGTACGGATGTGATAAGACGCGGATTGAGGTAGTCGATGCAACCGAGGAGATTACCTGTCATGATGCGCCGGTGGATGCTATCCGTAGAAAGAAGAATTCATCTATGGTATTGGCGTTAAATGCTGTCAAGGAAGGAAGAGCGGCGGCTTGTATTTCTGGCGGTAATTCTGGTGCGCTGCTGGCTGGCGGACAGTTTCTGGTTGGACGTGCAAAGGGGGTTAAGCGAACCCCACTGGCTCCACTCATTCCACATCGGTACGGCTCGTCGTTACTGATCGACTGTGGCGCAAATGTGGATGCAAAGCCAGAGAATCTGGTACAGTTTGCAAAGATGGGTTCTATCTATATGAAGAATATCGAGGGTATCGAGAACCCTCGTGTTGGTATCATCAATATCGGTGCGGAGGATGAAAAGGGAAACGAACTTGTGAAATCCACGATTCCGCTGCTGCGTGAGTGTAAGGACATCAACTTTATCGGTAGTGTAGAATCCCGTGATATCCCAAACGGTCCGGCAGATGTATTAGTCTGTGAGGCGTTTGTTGGAAATGTTCTGCTCAAATTCTTTGAGGGACTTGGCAAAATGTTTATGGCAGAGATCAAAGATACGTTAAAGAGCAGTGTCAAGACGAAGATCGGTGGTGCATTGATCTACAAACCGATTAAGAAAACCTTTAAGCGGTATATGGCGGATGATAAGGGTGGAGCACCATTGCTTGGCTTAAAAGGTCTGGTAGTAAAGATTCATGGCAACAGCAAGGATACAGAGGTACGCTCTGCCATTGAACAGTGCCGTAACTTTGTGAAAAAAGATGTTACAAATCAGATTATTCGTACATTTGTAGAGGAAGAAAACAAAGGGGAGAACTAACATGGAACATGAAGGATCACTCAGTGAGCTGGAAGCACTGATTGGATATACCTTTCAGGATATCAAACATTTGGAGACAGCAATCACGCACAAGTCCTTCGTCAATGAAAAGATGGTCGGACGCTATATGTCGTATGAGCGATATGAGTTTTTAGGTGATGCGATTCTGGAATTTATCGTGAGTAAGTATCTGTTTGAAAATTATCAGACGATGCCAGAGGGCGATTTGTCGAAGCTTCGTTCAAGTCTTGTCTGTGAGTTCACGTTGTCCAAGATTTCGCGGGATTTGCGGTTTGGTGAGTTTGCCCGGTTCAGTAAGGGAGAGAGACAGACGGGCGGAGCTAACCGGGATTCGATTTTGTGTGATATGTTTGAGTCTGTGCTTGGCGCAATCTATCTGGATGGTGGTATGGAATGTGCAACCGCATATGTGGAGCGGTTTCTACTGCAGGATATCGAACATAAACAGCGCTTCCATGATGCAAAGTCCAAGTTGCAGGAATATGTGCAGAAGCATAAGATCAACCTGCAATATGAATTGTTGGCGGAGGAAGGTCCTGACCACAACAAGCAGTTTACCGTGCGCGTCGTGTTAGACGGCAAGGAGATGGCGCGGAAGGTGGCGCATTCAAAGAAAACAGCAGAGCAGTATGCAGCGTTTGAGACATTGGAGCTGCTACATCAGCCAACTGGAAAAAGGTAAGGTAACGTATGTATTTAAAAAGCATAGAAATATATGGATTTAAGTCCTTTGCAAATAAAATAATTTTCAAATTCAACAATGGTATTACAGGTATCGTTGGACCGAACGGTTCTGGTAAGAGTAATGTCGGCGATGCCGTGCGCTGGGTACTTGGTGAGCAGAGTGCGAAGCAGTTACGTGGTTCCAAGATGGAGGATGTTATTTTCTCTGGTACAGAGCTTCGAAAACCGCAGGGCTCGGCATATGTGGCAATCACACTTGATAACAGCGATCACAGCCTGCCGATTGATTATAATGAGGTAACGGTTGCCAGACGTGTGTATCGTTCTGGTGAGAGTGAGTATCTGATCAATGGTGTTGTCAGCCGTTTGAAGGATGTCAATTCCCTATTCTTCGATACTGGTATCGGTAAAGAGGGATATTCGATTATCGGACAGGGACAGATCGAGCGGATTCTGTCAGGAAAGCCGGAGGAACGCCGGGAGCTGTTCGATGAGGCGGCAGGAATTGTTAAATATAAGAAGAATAAGGCAGCAACAGAAAAGTCACTGGAGAACGAGCGGGCAAATCTTTCCCGTGTGAAGGATATTCTCGGGGAACTGGAAAAACAGGTTGGTCCTTTGAAGGAACAGTCGGAGACGGCACGGAAGTATCTGATCTTCAAGGACGAGTTGAAGAAGCTGGATATCAATGCATTTCTCTTAGATGTCAATGATACACAGGTAAAGCTGGAATCCTACGAGGAGAAGCTATCCATTGTGGAGACAGATGCGTCACGTCTGAAGGATGAATTCGAGGCAGCGAAGGATGAATATGAACGCATTGAGCAGCAATTGGAATCCTATAACGAGAAGATTGATACATCGAAAAATGAGATTCATGAGAAGAAGCTCAGCAATCAGCGGTTAGAAGGCGAGATGAACGTTATCAACCAGCAGATTCTCTCATATCAGCAAAGTGATGCGGGGCTGCTCGAACAGATTGAGAAAGAGACGAAGAATCTGGAAAAGCACAAAGCGGATCTTACCGGATTGTATGAGGAGAAATCCCAGTTGGATGAGAAGCTGGATCAGGCAGATGATGTGCTTGATGAGGCAAAAAAACAGTATCAGGATCTGGAACAGGATATTACCGCGAAGGAACAGGCAATTGAGGATGCCAAAGCAGATATTATCGAGTATTTGAATGAAGGCGGTACGTTAAAGGCAAAGGTCGGCAGATACGATACGATGCTGGAAAACATCAACCTTCGTAAGACAGAGCTTAAGAAACGGCTGCTGGAATATACGAGCGAGGAAGAAAAAGCAAAGACGGAGGAAGTACAGCTTACCTCTGGAATCAAAGAGTTAGAAAGTGAATTGCAGGAAAAAAATGGACAGTTTACGGCTGTTCAGAACCTGATCACGGATCACAGCCAGAAGCTTGAAGAAAACCGGCGTGGCGTCACGGAGACGAGTAACCAGATCGTCAGCCTGAAATCCAAGAAGGAAGCGTTGCGCAATCTGACGGAACGTTACGAGGGATACGGAAACAGTATTCGCCGTGTCATGGAGCAGAAGACGAAGAATCCGAAGATCGTCGGCGTTGTGGCAGATATCATACAGGTAGATAAGCGGTATGAGACAGCTATTGAGACGGCACTTGGCGGAAGTATCCAGAACATTGTCACAGAGGATGATGCAACAGCCAAGAGTATGATCGCGTATTTGAAGCAGAACCGGTTTGGACGTGCAACATTCCTGCCGATTCAGTCAATCGTCGATCGCTCCGGGGTGAGTAACGATGTAAAGCGGGAACCGGGCGTTGTTGGTACCGCATCCGAATTGGTTGGATATGATAAGAAATTCCAGTCGATTATCGGACATCTGCTTGGACGAATCGTAGTTGTCGATCACATCAACCATGCGATGGCGCTTGCAAAGAAGTATAAACAGAGTCTGCGTATCGTGACGCTCGAGGGAGAACTGATCAATCCGGGCGGTGCGCTGACCGGTGGTGCATTTAAGAATACATCAAATCTGCTTGGACGAAAGCGAGAGCTTGAGGAAATTGATGAACAGATCGAGAAGCTTTCCGTGAAGCTGGAAGAACATAAGAAGCAGATTACATTCCTGACGGAAGACCGTGAGAAACAAAAAGGTATCCGTGACGAATTAAATACGGAGATCCAGAATATGAACATCCGTATGAATACATATACCCTGAACCTTGAACAGGTACAGGCAAAGCTGGCTGAGGTAGAACGCGGATTTGCAAGCATCAATCGCGAGAATGGTGAGCTTGCAGCGCAGATCGACGAGATCAATGCAAACAAGCAGGAATTAAAGGATAACAACCAGAAGCAGGAGGAAGCCATTCACGAGCTGGAAGCGGAGATTGCGAAGCTTGAACAGGCAGTGACTGAGGAAAAAGGTAGGCTGCAGGGTGCTTCAGATTCAATTAACAAGCTGAATCTGGAGTTCAATACCGTACAGCAGCAATATGAGTTCCTGATGCAGAATATCCATCGTATCAAGACGGAGGAACAGGTAGCAAAGGAGAACCTGCAGACGCTGAATCTAAAGCGGAACAATGGAAACGAAGAGGTTACGACGCTCACAAAGCGGACAGACAGCTTAAAACAGCAGTTCGATGAGAATATCCGTATGATCGCGATTAAGGAGAAGAAACTGGAAGAACTCATTTCAGGTAAAGATGCTTTGAATGAGAGTCACAAAGAATTTTTCCATAAACGTGAGGAATTGTCGGAGCAGATCAATGGACTGGACAAATCGGCATTCAAGATCAATGCATCGATTGAGAAGTTGTCCGAACAGGCGGAAAGTCTGAATAATTATATGTGGGAAGAATACGAGCTGACTTATAATCTGGCACTTGACTATAAGGATGCCGGATTCGATGATATCTCATCACTCAAGCGCGAGATTTCTGCAGTGAAAAATAAGATCAAACAGCTCGGCGATGTCAATGTCAATGCCATCGAGGATTACAAGCAGGTATCCGAGCGATACGAGTTCTTAAAGGGACAGCATGATGATATCTGCAAGGCAGAGGCAAATCTTGTAAATATTATTGCAGAGCTTGACCGGGCAATGCGGGAACAGTTTGCGGAGAAATTCAAGGAGATCCGTGTGATGTTCTCGAAAGTATTTAAGGAGCTGTTCGGTGGTGGTAAGGCTGACCTTGAGCTTGTTGATGAGGAAGATCTGCTCGAAACAGGAATCAAGATCATCGCACAGCCGCCAGGAAAGAAATTGCAGAATATGATGCAGCTTTCCGGTGGAGAGAAGAGTTTGACGGCGATTTCTTTGCTTTTTGCAATCCAGAGTTTAAAACCGTCACCATTCTGTCTGCTGGATGAGATTGAGGCGGCACTCGATGATTCGAATGTCAAGCGATTTGCCAAATATCTGTCCAAGCTGACAAAGGACACACAGTTTATCGTCATTACACACCGTAAAGGTACGATGGAAGCCGCAGATATCCTGTATGGTATCACAATGCAGGAAAAGGGCGTTTCGACACTTGTATCGGTGAATATGATAGAGAATGAATTGGATGATTAAGGAGGTGTAAGATATGGGTTGGTTTACCAAGAAGAAAAAAGGGGAAACTACAGAAGAGGAACTGCAGGAAGTGCAGACACAGGAAACTGTTGCAGAAGCAGAAGAAGTGGAGACAGAGAAAGAGATATCTGAGGTTCCTTCGGAGACAGTTGATACAGAGATTCCGGCTGAGATACCAGCGGATGAGCCAGGAGAAGCTCCAGCTCCACAGAAAAAGGGCTTCTTTGCAAGATTAAAGGAAGGGCTTACAAAGACACGTAACAGCATTTCAGATAGCTTCAACAACTTGTTCAAGGCAAGCGAGTTAGATGATGATTTTTACGATGAGCTGGAAGAGACACTCGTTATGTCCGATATGGGTTATGAGACGACGGAACGGATCGTAGAAGATCTGAAAGCACGTGTCAAGGAAGAACATATCAAGGAAGCACAGGCATGCCGGGATCTGGTAATCAATATTATACGGGATCAGATGCAGGTGGATGAGACAGCCTACGATTTTGAGAATAAGAAAACAGTTGTGCTGGTAATCGGTGTCAACGGTGTTGGAAAGACAACTTCGATCGGAAAGCTGGCAGCACAGTACAAGGCACGAGGCAAGAAGGTGCTGATGGCGGCGGCAGATACATTCCGTGCAGCGGCAATTGACCAGTTAAAGACATGGGCGAACCGTGCCGGTGTAGATATTATCGCACAGAATGAGGGCGCAGATCCGTCGGCGGTTGTCTACGATGCAGTTGCGGCAGCAAAAAGCCGGAATACAGATATCCTGCTGATCGATACAGCTGGACGTCTGCACAACAAGAAGAACTTGATGGATGAGCTTGCGAAGATGCGTCGCATTATTACAAGAGAGTATCCGGAAGCAAATGTGGAGTCACTGATCGTGTTAGATGGCACGACGGGACAGAATGCATTAGAGCAGGCAAGACAGTTCAGCTCCGTGACCGAGATCAATGGTATTATCATTACGAAGCTGGACGGAACAGCGAAGGGCGGTATTGCGATTGCAATCCAGTCAGAACTCAATGTTCCGGTCAAATACATTGGTATCGGCGAGCAGATTGACGATCTGCAGAAGTTTGATCCGAACAGCTATGTGAATGCATTGTTCGCAGATTTTGATATGCGTTCGGATGTGGAGATTCTCGTCGATGAGAATATCGAGAATATTCCGAAAGATGATGACCTGTTTGATATGAATTAAACAGGGTTTTGCATAAAAGAAACTTACAGGAAAGAAGGATAAAAATATGGCAGAAAAAGCGCAGACAGAACAGAAGCTGACACTCGAGAAATTCGAGCAGGCATATGAGATCGTGAAGAAAGTGACAAAGCCAACCGGACTGATCGAGAGTGAGTTTTTCTCACAGTCCTGTGGTAATAAAGTATATTTGAAACCGGAGAACATGCAGGTAACAGGCGCCTACAAGATTCGTGGTGCTTATTACAAGATCAGCACGTTGTCCGATGCAGACCGCAAGAAGGGACTTATCACAGCGTCTGCTGGAAACCATGCACAGGGTGTTGCGTATGCAGCAAAGGCATATGGTGTGAAGGCAACGATCGTTATGCCAACATCCACACCACTCATCAAGGTAAATCGTACGAAGTCGTATGGTGCTGAGGTTGTACTGTATGGCGATGTCTATGATGATGCCTGCCAGTATGCATTGAAGCTTGCGGAGGAAAAGGGATATACCTTTATCCATCCATTTGATGATTTGGATGTCGCAACCGGACAGAGTACCGTTGCGATGGAGATCTTAAAGGATCTTCCGTTTGTAGATATTATCTTAGTGCCAGTCGGTGGTGGCGGACTTGCCACAGGTGTATCGACGCTTGCCAAGATGCTCAATCCAAACATCAAGGTAATCGGTGTAGAGCCAGCAGGAGCAGCCTGCTTAAAGGCATCCCTTGCCAATGACAAGGTAACGACACTGCCAAAGGTAGATACGATCGCAGATGGTACTGCCGTTAAGACACCGGGAACAAAGATCTTCCCATATCTGAAGGAAAATCTGGATGATATTATTACGGTTGAGGATAGCGAACTGATCGTAGCATTTCTTGATATGTTAGAGAATCATAAAATGCTTGTAGAAAACAGTGGGCTGCTTACCGTTGCAGCGCTGAAGCATCTCGAGCCAAAGGGACAGAAGGTTGTCAGTATCTTGAGTGGTGGTAATATGGATGTGATCACATTCTCATCAGTTGTACAGCACGGTTTAATTGCAAGAAGCCGTATCTTCACGGTATCTGTATTGCTTCCAGATAAGCCGGGCGAGCTGCAGCGTGTGGCAGGTGTGATTGCCGGAGAAAACGGAAATATCATCAAGCTTGAGCATAACCAGTTCGTAACAATCAACCGTAATTCTGCTGTGGAACTTGTGATTACGATTGAAGCATTTGGACCGGAGCACAAGGAGCAGATCCTGCGCGTACTTTCCGAGCAGGGATATCGCCCAATCGAGAAGAAACCGAAGGCGATCTTCTAATATGCGACACATATATATGGCGGTAGACCTTGGTTCTACCATGATTGATAGCTGTCTGATCGATGCGGAGGACAAAGACGTACTTGCACAGCGGAGTACGAAGAATCCCCAGCGTCTGTATGGCAGCGACGTGATAAATCGAATCTTAACTGTGAAACGGGATATAAGCTTTCTTGTGAAAATGCGCGATCAGACGGTCGCTGCGATCGTGGAACTGCTGCAGGAAATGCTTGAAGATACTAAAAAACAGGTGGAACATACCGAGCGGGAGCATGAGCTTGTGAAGCTGGATGCTGTTGCAATCACAGGAAATACAACGATGATTTCCATCCTGCTTGGGTACGATATTTCAGATATGGGAGAAGCTCCATTTCCAACGACGCTACATGGCAGTGTAATCGTGCCAGGACAGGAATTATTTACGAAAGAACAGATGGCGGTTGTCGAAGAAGAATATCCTGAGATTATAGAAGAAGACTGTAATGTGTTCTTATCTGGATGTAGCAGTGCGTTTCTTGGCGGAGATGTCATCGCGGGTGTGATGCATATCGAGAAAAGTCGGAATACAGAAGTGCCAGAACGTTACATGTTCTTAGATCTTGGTACAAACGGTGAGATGGTTCTAAAAGATGGAGAGCGGTATTTGGCGACGAGTACTGCCTGTGGACCAGCATTTGAGGGATGTGCGAGAAAACAGCATGCGTATGGCAACAGTCTGCTTGAAGCAATCGCGCTTGGCAGAAGACTGGAGAAGATTCACGCAAACGGAACGCTGGCGGAGGAATTCTTAGACAGTGGAATCGTGATTCACGGAATCCATATCAACTCGGAGATATTACAGTCTATCATGCTTGCAAAGGCGGCGGTGTATGCCGGAATCAAATGTCTGCTTAAAACAGCAGGTCTGCATGCAAGAGATATTGACAAGGTATATATTGCCGGTGGTTTTGGCTTTTATTTGAATGCGCGGGATGCTATTGATCTTGGTATGCTGCCACAGGATTTCATGGATAAGCTGGAAGTGGTTGGAAATGCATCGCTTGCCGGTGCTACAGATCTTCTGATCCACGGACCATTGAGTCGTGATTTTGAAGTATATCGGGAGAAGCTTCAGGTGATTGATCTGACACAGACAGAGGGCTTTCAGGATAGTCTGATTGATGCCTGCAGCTTTGTAAGACTTACATAAATAAAATGGGGGATTGCCGATGGAACAACACAGTCTGAAATTAAAATTACTGGATTCTTTCTATGATATGGTAACGACGAAGAAATCAAATCTTCCAATCTATCATGGAAATGACAGCAAAGAGTTTGTGCCTGCGTATACAGCAGAGAATAAAAAGGTCTGTAATCCATTGGTGGCAGATATCAATCTGCCGAGCACACATGATTTTATCCGGTCATTGTCCGAAGATAAAAAGGTTGGACTCGCCGGAATTGCAATCTTAAAGGATGGAAAGCTTGTGGCGGAGCATTATGTACCGCCTTATGGCGCAGGATACCGGCATGTATCATTTTCCATGTGCAAGTCGGTGACATCCATGGCGGTCGGACTTGCGATGGAAGAAGGGCTGTTATCGCTTGATGAGAAGCTGGTAGATATCTTCCCGGAATACACCGGACTTTTCACGAAGAAGGCAATGAAGGAAGTCACGGTGAAGCATCTGCTTACGATGACTGCAGGTGTGAAATTCGATGAGGTAAGCTCGTATTTCGCGGAGGACTGGCGAAAATCATTTATTGGCAGTGATGTAAGCTTTGCACCGGGGACGGATTTCACGTATAATAGCTTAAATACCTATATGCTTGCAGCAATCGTGACGAGACGGGCGGGATGTTCTATGCTTGCCTATTTGAAGTCACGTCTGTTTCGCCCGCTTGGTATCCATAATATCACATGGGACTGCTGCCCGAAGGGCATTGAACGCGGTGGCTGGGGCATGAAGCTTTCCCTGCAGGATATGGTAAAGCTTGGTGAGCTTTACTTAAATGATGGTGCGATCATCCGGGATGGAAAACGTATCCAACTTTTAAGCCGGGCGTGGATTCATGAATCGACACAGACACATGTGGAGTTCGAGGATACAACGCTTACGAAAGGGTACGGATATCAGATCTGGTGCTTAAAGGATGGTGCATGGCTGTTCAACGGTGTATTTGGACAGAATGTCTATATCAACCAGAGAAAGAATCTGGTGATCGCCTGTACTGCAGGCGGTTATGAAGTATTTCCGGAGGGACATCTGGTTGCAAGAATCTGTAAGTTTGCAGCGGATGAGGAAAATTTCATCCGTAAGCCGTTTGCCACGATCGGTGATACTCTGAAAAACTATATTGCAGAAAAACGGTATCAAAAGAATGCAAAGCAGCTTGATCCGGCGTATGCAGCCTATATAGAACGTGTGGTGAAGCCATATACAGGCAGAACCTACGATGTGACCGATTATGCATCAAGTATCCTGCCAAATGCGAATCAGATGTTTTATTCTCTGTATATGACAGGCATCGAGCAGCTGGGCATCTCGTACAAAAAGGAATACCTGGTACTGCATGTGCGGGATGGAAAAAAGGTGTATCATATCCGCGTCGGGTATCTGTCGGCACATCCATATATCTATCAGATCTTAGATATCGGTGGAAAGAAACTTCCGGTTGCAGCGGGCTGTGAGCTGATGGATCGAACGGAGAAAGAATTTGGACTGAAGATCCGGCTTTACTATCTTGAAGAGGTCGCAAACAAGGTGATCGATCTGCAGTTTGAAGGGGATAAAGTGAAGATTCGGGCGGTCGGCACACCGAACCTTGTGAAGTTCATGGAGAAGCTGTTTGGCGAGGCAATGATGCAGCGCACAAAGAAGCTGGGACGATGGAAGGATTCCACATTTCTAAAAGAAAAAATGAAGAAAGTGTTATTCCCGGAGAGTGAGGGAATTGCGAGATAAACTATGAAGATGATGACGATTGCCAGTGGAAGCAGTGGAAACTGTACATACGTTGGCAGTGAAAATACAGGGATATTAGTCGATGTCGGTGTCAGCAAGAAAAAAATACTGGATGCGTTACAGGACGTAGACCGGACGTTTGCAGACATCAACGGCATCGTGATTACGCATGAACATATTGACCATATACGTGGTCTCGGTGTAATATCAAGAGCGTATGGCATTCCAATCTATGCGACAGAAGCGACAATAGAAGAAATCAAATACACAACGAGCCTTGGAACGCTTGACTATGGGTTGTTCCATAGTATTCAGCCGGATGAACCATTTATGGTCGGCAATATTGAGATCCTGGCACACAGTACGTGGCATGATGCGGCCGATCCGGTCTGCTACAGCCTGCTGTGTGATGGCAGGAAGATTGCCGTTGCGACCGATATGGGAGGATATGATGGTTATATGATACAGGCACTCAAAGACGCGGATGCGCTTTTGGTGGAGGCGAATCATGATATTCGCATGCTGCAGGTTGGACCATATCCGTATTCGACCAAGCAGCGGATCTTAAGCAGTTATGGACATTTGTGCAACGAAGCGGGCGGGAAACTGATCCGTGATGTGCTCAATGATCATATAAAAACTATTTTTCTTGGACATTTGTCAAAGGAAAATAACTTACCGGAGCTTGCCTATGCAGCGGTTGCGGAGGAGTTAGAAGGAAATCCGTTCACAGACGATGTGCGGGATTTTCATTTGCAGGTGGCAAACAGAGATACACACAGTGCGCTGCTTGATATTTAAGTATATTTTCAATACACGGAGGAAGAGTAAGATGAAGAAAACAATTATCACGGTAGTAGGAAAAGACAGAGTCGGTATTATTGCAAAAGTGTGTGTATACCTTGCCGAGAACAATATCAACATCCTTGATATTGCCCAGACGATCGTAGACGGCTATTTCAATATGATGATGGTTGTCAATGCTGAAGCTGCATCCAAGGATCATGACCAGATTGCGGAGGATCTTGCAGGTATCGGAGAGGAACTTGGTGTGCAGATCAAGGCACAGCAGGAAGAAATCTTTGACATGATGCACAGACTGTAATTGGATGGAGGAAAGCAAATGATTAGCATAAATGAAGTAATTGAAACCAATGCAATGATCTCCCGGATGAATCTGGATGTCCGTACGATCACAATGGGTATCAGCCTGCTTGACTGTGTGGGCGGTACACTCAAGGAAACCTGTGATAATATCTATAACAAGATCACAATGAAGGCAAAGGATCTGGTTTATACAGGCGAGGAAATCTCTAAGAAATATGGTATTCCAATCGTAAATAAGCGTATATCTGTTACACCGATCGCACTTGTAGGTGGCAGTGTATGTAAGACAAGCGATGATTTCGTGGAAATCGCAAAGACGCTTGATCGTGCAGCAGATAAGGTAGGCGTTAACTTTATCGGTGGATATTCTGCACTTGTCTGCAAGAGTATGACAAAGGCTGATGAGCTTTTGATCCGTTCTATCCCAAAGGCATTGGCAGTAACTGGAAAGGTTTGTTCTTCTGTCAATACCGGTTCCACAAAGACCGGTATCAATATGGATGCAGTCAAGCTGATCGGTGAAATTGTATTGGAGACAGCAGAGCTTACGAAGGATCAGGATTCCATCGGCTGTGCAAAGTTTGTTGTGTTCTGTAATGCGCCGGATGACAATCCGTTTATGGCAGGTGCATTCCATGGTGTGACAGAGGCAGATTGCATCATTAACGTTGGTGTTAGTGGTCCGGGTGTTGTAAAGGCAGCACTTGAGGCAGTGCGCGGTGAGAATTTCGAGGTGCTTTGTGAGACAATCAAGAAGACTGCATTTAAGATCACAAGAGTTGGACAGCTTGTAGCGAAGGAAGCATCTGCGAGATTGGGAGTGCCGTTTGGCATTATCGATCTTTCGCTTGCTCCAACACCTGCAGTCGGAGATAGTGTCGGTGAAATCCTTGAGGAGATTGGTCTGGAATTTTCCGGTGCACCAGGTACAACTGCGGCACTTGCCATGCTCAATGATCAGGTGAAGAAGGGTGGCGTTATGGCATCCTCTTATGTCGGTGGACTTTCCGGTGCATTTATTCCGGTCAGTGAGGATCAGCGTATGATCGATGCGGTTGAGGCAGGTGCCCTTACGATCGAGAAGCTTGAGGCAATGACTTGTGTCTGCTCCGTCGGTCTGGATATGCTTGCAATCCCTGGCGATACGAAGGCAACGACAATCTCCGGTATTATCGCAGATGAGATGGCGCTTGGTATGGTAAACCAGAAGACAACAGCTGTCCGTATCATTCCTGTAATCGGAAAGACAGTTGGCGATAAGGCAGAGTTTGGTGGACTGCTTGGCTATGCTCCAATCATGCCGGTGAACCAGTATTCCTGCGATGCATTTATCAATCGTGGGGGAAGAATCCCGGCACCGATCCACAGCTTTAAGAACTAATATAAATAATAAAGGTCAGATTGAATGGAACAAAGATTAGCACTTCCGGAACGGGTTTTGATGCAGATTGAAAAGCCGGCCCGTTATATCGGAAATGAAGTAAATATGGTTCGCAAGAACTTAAGTGAGGTAGACGTCCGGATCGCCATGTGCTTTCCGGATGTTTATGAGATCGGCATGTCATATCTGGGAATTCAGATCTTGTATGACATGTTTAACCGCAGAGAGGACGTGTACTGTGAGCGTGTGTACAGCCCATGGCCGGACTTGGATGCGATCATGCGGAAGGAGCACATTCCGCTTTTTTCGTTGGAGACACAGACGGCAATCTCGGAATTTGACTGGCTTGCAATTACGATCCAGTACGAGATGTGTTACACCAATATATTACAGGTCATTGATTTAGCAGGCATTCCATTGCTTGCGAAGGATCGTACGAAGGAGCATCCGATCGTGATTGGTGGCGGACCTTGTACAGTGAATCCGGAGCCGATGGCGGATTTCTTCGATATCTTCTATATCGGAGAGGGCGAGACAAGCTACGATGCATTGCTTGATCTGTACAAACAGTATAAACATTCGGACATGAGCCGGGAGGATTTCCTGCGGAGAGCATCTTCGATTCCGGGTATTTATGTGCCATCGATGTATGAGGTTTCGTATCAGGAAGATGGAACGATCGAGAAGGTCGTACCGAAATATGAGGATGTCCCAGCAAAGGTAAAACGTCAGGTCGTCGTTGATTTTGAGAATGTATCATACCCGATGAAGCCGGTTGTACCGTATATCCGGGCAACACAGGATCGTGTGTGTCTGGAAATCATGCGTGGCTGTATCCGTGGCTGTCGGTTCTGTCAGGCGGGAATGATCTATCGTCCGACGAGACAGAAGAATGTGGAAATGCTCAAAAAATACGCGCGGACGATGCTGGATAATACCGGCTACGAAGAGATTTCGTTAAGCTCGCTTAGCTCGAGTGATTACGAGAATCTCGATGTGCTGCTGAATTATCTGATTACATTGCGGGATACCGATCATGTAAACGTGTCATTGCCATCACTTCGTATCGATGCATTTTCTCTCGATGTCATGAGTAAGGTGCAGGATATCAAGAAGTCCTCCCTGACATTTGCGTCGGAGGCAGGTACCCAGCGTCTGCGGGATGTTATCAACAAGGGAATTACAGACGAGAATCTGTTAGAGGGAAGCAGACAGGCGTTCCTTGGTGGCTGGGATAAGGTCAAGCTTTATTTCATGCTCGGACTTCCGACGGAGACTGATGAGGATCTGTATGGTATCGCGGATCTGGCAGAGCGTATCTCAGAGGTATATTTTGACAATGTACCAAAGGAAAAACGAAATGGCCGTGTCATGATCAACGCATCGGCATCGTATTTTGTACCGAAGCCATTTACACCGTTCCAGTGGGCACCGATGATCCTACCGGATGAATTTACCCGCCGGGCAAGATATGTGAAGGACTCCTTCCGGGCACAGCGAAACCAGAAGAGTCTGAAGTTTTCGTATCACGATGCAGGAATCTCAATTTTAGAGGGTGTGCTTGCAAGAGGTGACCGTAGACTGGGTGCGGCAATCTTAGATGTGTATGAGCAGGGTGGCATCTTCGATGCGTGGACAGAGTATTTTGATATGCAGCGGTATGAAAATGCGTTTGCAAACCATCATGTCGATATCGAATTTTATACAGCGAGAAAAAGACCGGATGACGAAGTGTTCCCGTGGGAGCATTTAGACGTCGGTGTGAGCCGCGGGTTCCTGTTACAGGAGTGGCATAAGGCACAGGAGGGAAAAACGACCGGAAACTGCCGGATGCAGTGTTCTGGCTGTGGTTCTGCCACATATGGAGGAGGTGTCTGCTTTGAAGCTAAGAATTAAATACACCAAGCTTGGAAGTCTTCGTTTCATTGGACATCTCGATATTATGCGGTTCTTCCAGAAGGCGATCCGGCGGGCGAAGCTGGATGTCTCATATTCGAAGGGCTTTTCGCCTCACCAGATGATCTCCTTTGCGGCACCGATGCCGCTTGGCATGACATCGGAGGGGGAATATTTCGATGGAGAGTTTGAGAGCGTGACAACGACCGAAGATATGATGGCGCGCCTGAATGCGACGATGCCACCGGAGATTCAGGTATTGGATATCATCGAGCTTCCGGACAATGCGAAGCCGTCGATGGCAATCGTGACCGCGTCTGACTATTGTATCTACAAAAACGAGGAATGTGAGAACGATACAATACCGCAGCTTTTACAGGCGCTGCCTGCATTTGCAGAGAAAGACAAGGTTGAGATCGTCAAGAAGACGAAGTCCAAAGAGGAACTGACGGATATCCGTCCACTCATCTATGAAATCAAAGAATACAAGGATGGCGTCTATATGCTGCTTGCATCCGGAAGCAAGGATAACTTAAAGCCGGAGCTTGTCGTAGAGGCGATGTGTAACGAAGCGGGTGTACCGTTTAACCGGTATGATTACCGGATTCACCGGCTGGAGACATACATGTGCGAGAAAGAGGAGTTACAGCCGCTTTCCGCAAGTGGAACGAGATTTTAATGGATGTGCCGCAGGATATAATGAAGCACGCTGATGCGTGCGCAGGTCATCACGCTGACGCGTGGTGACATATGATGTGGGAAGCAGATAAGAGAGTATGAAGCAGTTTGTATTTACAGAATGGAATAAGAAGAAGCTTGGAATCCTGTTCGAGGATGGAAAAGCGATGGAGATCCGGTGTTATGAGGCGGAAAGTATCCTTGGAAATGTCTACCGGGCGCGAGTCTCGAATCTATCGCCGAACATCAATGCGGCGTTCGTGGATATCAAAAAGGGCGAGAGTTGTTATCTGTCGATGGATGATTACCACGGGGAGAAATTAAAGGTCGGTGATCTCGTGACGGTGCAGGTCGTGCGTGATAAGATCAAGACAAAACGTTATGCGGTGACGACAGATATTTCCCTGCAGGGAGATTACGCGGTAACGACGCTTTTTGCACCTGTCGGAGTTTCTTCCAAGATTACAGATAGTGCAAGAAAAAAGGAATTAAAGACTTTGATGCAGAACCTGCTTATAGCAGAGCAGGATGCGCAGTTCTATTTGGCAGAAGGAAATGTGGCAGAGATCGAGCGGATAAAAAAGCTTACATTTGGTGGAATTATCCGGACGCAGGCAGAGCATGCGGAGGATGCTGCGATTACGCGGGAAATCGAAGGACAGGCACGACTGCTTTATTCGATTATGAAGAAGTCCGAGTATGCAACACAATATACCTGCCTGTACCACACGGAGGTCGAATATATCAAAGATATCCGGCGGATGCATGCATTGCAGGATGTGGAGATCGTGACCGATATTCCAGAGGTGACGGAAGCAATCTCGGAGATCCCACTCTATACGGACGAATATACACTTACGCTTCGGTATTCGCTTGCAAGTCTGCTTGAGAAGACGCTTTCGAAGCGCGCATACTTAAAGTCCGGGGCATATCTGGTAATCGAGCCGACGGAAGCTATGACGGTGATCGATGTCAATAGCGGCAAGTCAATCAAAGGGAAAAATGCGGAGGAGCAGTTCCTGAAGATTAACATCGAAGCGGCAAAGGAGATTGCAAGGCAGCTCCGACTGCGTAATATTTCCGGAATTGTGATGATTGATTTCATCAACATGAAGGAAGAAAGTCATAATCATGAGCTTATGAAGAATCTGGCAGAATATGTACGCACTGATCCGGTCCGGACAACTGTGGTGGATATGACGAAGCTTGGACTTGTCGAGCTGACAAGACAAAAAGGAAAACGTGCATTGCACGAGGTATTTTCAGAAATCAAATAGGTTAACATAAAAAATTACAAAATATTATATTTTTTGTGTTGACAAGCATACAATCAGATGCTAATATATACGAGTGTGCCGCACAGTGGGGTACAAGTCTGCAATCATGCAGCACCGAAACTGGCGAGTAATGATAATAGGAGGAAACCATATGTACGCAATTATAGCAACAGGCGGAAAGCAGTACAAGGTAGCTGAAGGAGATATCATTAAGGTAGAGAAGCTTAATGCTGAGGAAGGCTCAGAGGTATCATTCGACGTAGTTGCAGTGAATACTGACAAAGATGTACTTTGTGGAGATGCTTGCAAGAGCGCTTCTGTAAAGGCAACTGTTCTTGGCGAAGGTAAGGGTAAGAAGGTTGTTGTTTACAAGTACAAGAGAAAGACTGGCTATCATAAGAAGCAGGGTCACAGACAGCCGTTTACTCAGGTTAAGATTGAAGCAATCAACGCTTAATTGAAACTATGATACAGGCAGTGTTTTATATGTATTCGGATAAGACTTACCGTGGATTTTCGGTAAGCGGACATGCAGGCTATGAGAACGCAGGCAAAGATATTATCTGTGCTTCGGTATCAGCGCTTGTCATCAATACCGTGAATGCGGTGGATGCACTCACAGAGAATGTGTGTGCATGCGAGCAGGATTCATCCGGAAGCATAAAATTCAAATTTTCATCGGACAGCGATGAACAAGGACAATTATTGATCCGTGCCTTGGATATGGGGCTTTCCAATATCGAGAAGGAATACGGAAAGAAGTATTTGCAAGTACACTACAAGGAGGTGTAACGACTATGTTAAGAATGGATTTACAGTTCTTTGCTCATAAGAAGGGTGTTGGTTCTACTAAGAACGGTAGAGATTCAGAGTCTAAGAGACTCGGCGCCAAGAGAGCAGACGGACAGTTTGTAAAGGCTGGTAATATTTTATTCAGACAGCGTGGAACTAAGATTCATCCTGGTGTGAACGTTGGTATCGGCGGAGACGACACATTATTTGCACTTGTAGATGGTGTTTTACGTTTCGAGAGAAAGGGTAGAGATAAGAAGCAGGCTTCTGTATACCCTGTTGAGTCAGCTGAGTAAGAAAGCACTAGAAGAGCCGGGAGTTATATCCCGGCTTTTTCTGGATTTATGAGTTAATTTGGTAATCGTATTTATGAGGGAGGGCGTCCCATGTTTGCAGATAGAGCGAAAATATTTATAAGATCAGGAAAAGGCGGCGACGGACATGTGTCATTTCGCCGGGAATTATATGTGCCGGATGGCGGTCCGGACGGCGGCGACGGCGGCGATGGCGGCGATGTTATCTTCGTGGTAGATCCCGGATTAAATACGCTTACGGATTTCCGTCATGTGCGTAAATATGTGGCACAGGATGGAGAAGAAGGCGGAAAAAGAAACTGCCATGGTGCCAATGGAAACGATATAATATTGAAAGTTCCGGCAGGTACCGTCGTAAAGGATGCAGAAACTGGAAAAGTAATTCTGGATATGTCGAACAAGACAGAGCCTGTGACGCTGCTAAAAGGCGGCAGAGGCGGCAAAGGAAACCGTCAGTATGTGACATCGGTCATGCAGGCACCAAAGTATGCACAGCCGGGAAAACCGGCGAAAGAGCTCTGGGTAACTTTAGAGCTTAAGATGATCGCAGATGTTGGATTAGTTGGATTCCCGAATGTTGGTAAATCCACATTCCTGTCCCGTGTGACAAATGCAAAACCGAAGATTGCAAACTATCATTTCACAACACTCAATCCGAATCTCGGTGTGGTCGATCTTGGAGAAAAGCAGGGATTTGTAATCGCGGACATTCCGGGTATTATTGAAGGTGCATCGGAAGGTGTTGGACTGGGAATTGAATTCTTACGTCACATCGAGCGTACAAAGGTGCTGATCCACATTGTTGATGCGGCATCGACGGAGGGCAGAGATCCGATCGTGGATATCGAAGCAATCAACAAGGAACTGCGTCAGTACAATGAAGAGCTGGCAAGCCGGCCGATGGTAATTGCCGCAAATAAGTGTGATGCGCTGTACGGTGAGGATTACGAGACTGTGATCCAGTTATTGAAGGACGAATATGAACCAAAGGGAATCAAAGTATTCCCGATATCAGCAGTGTCCGGCAAGGGTGTCGAAGAACTGCTGTGGTATGTAAATAAATTAGTGAAGGAAGCACCGGATGAGGTAATTGAGTTTGCACCGGAGATGGATGTAGAGTTCATGGATGATCCGGAGTTGCCATTTGAGGTGACAAAGTCTGAGGAAGAGGAGCATGTATTCCTTGTGGAAGGTCCTCGGATCGAGAAGATGCTTGGTTATACGAATCTGGAGTCTGAGAAGGGCTTTGCGTTCTTCCAGAGATTCTTAAAGGATAATGGAATCTTACAGATGCTCGAAGATCTTGGTATCGAAGAGGGAGACACCGTAAGATTGTATGGTCTGGAGTTTGATTATTATCGTTAAATCGTTAAAAGGAAAGAGGAAAGAATATGACAAGTAAGCAGAGAGCTTATCTGAAGAGTCTGGCAATGAATGCCGATACGATCATGAACATTGGAAAGTCCAGCCTGACACCGGAGGTCTGCACAGCAGTCAGTGAGGCGTTAGAAAAGCGGGAACTGGTAAAGATCGGTGTGTTGAAAAACTGTCTCGATGATCCGAAGGAGATCGCGGCTGTGATGGCAGAGCGTACACACAGCCAAGTCGTACAGGTCATCGGCAAGAAGATCGTGTTGTATAAGAAGAGAAAGAAAGATCCGAAAATCGTTCTCCCGGAATAAGATGGCAGATGTGAGATTCGAACAATTTCATACAATCGCGATTCTCGGAGGAACATTTAATCCGGTACATGCCGGTCACGTGGCGATTGCGCAGGCGGTTTTAAAGGCACGTCCGGAAGTAGATCAGCTTGTCTGTATGCCGAATCATATTCCGGCATACAAGGAGGAAGCTGCGATTGTGGATGGAAGCATGCGGATGGATATGCTCCGGCTGGCGATGGCACAGATCCCGAAGATTTCGGTCAGTGACTTTGAATTAAAATGGGATGGATACACATATACCGTGGATACATTTACCCGGTTAAAGAAGCTGTATCCGAAGCTTACAATCGAATTTGTGATCGGTGATGATTCGCTGTTTCAGCTACACAAGTGGTATGAATTTGAACGACTGGCGAATCTGTGTGAGATTCTGGTTGTTGCAAGAGGGGGACAACGGGATACGATCGAGACATATATCCGCAGGTTTTGTACGAAGTATCCGGCGTTTCACATATCCTATGTGGCGATGCCGCCGGTTCCGGTTTCATCAAGTGAGATACGGGCGCGGATTGCTAAGGGAGAATCTATACAGGGACTTGTACCGGACGATGTATTACAGTATATAGAAGCACATGCACTTTATAAGCAGGAAGCTGGGAGAAGACAGATATGATGACAAGAGACAAAATGATAACAAGATTGAAGGGCAAGATCAGTGCGACCAGACTGACACATTCTTTTGGTGTCGAGTATACGGCTGCCTGTCTGGCAATGGTGCATGGAGAAGATGTGGAAAAGGCGCGTATAGCAGGACTGCTGCATGACTGTGCGAAAGGACTGCCGACGAAGACGAAGCTCGAGAAAGCGAGAAAGCACGGACTTCCGGTCAGCAAATATGAGGAGAAGAATCCGGATATGCTGCATGCGAAGCTTGGCGCGTATTATGCACGGTACAAATACGATGTGGTTGATCAGGTGATCTTAGATGCGATCACATATCATACAACCGGACGCCCGAACATGACACTGATGGATAAGATCATCTTCGTTGCCGATTATATTGAACCGAACCGGAAGATGCTCCCGGAGATGGAGGAAATCCGCAAAGAGGCATTTACGGATCTGGATGCGTGCGTGATCCATATATTGAAGAATACACTTGATTATCTGAACCGGACGACCGCTGAGATGGATTATATGACACAGAAGACCTATGATTTTTATGTTGTGCATAACATGGAACTGTAAGGAGACAGGGTATGAGTGAAAATAAATATCTTCGAACAATTGTAAAGGCACTTGATGATAAGAAGGGCAATGATATTCGTGTTATTCGGATATCCGAGATTTCTTCTATGTGTGATTATCTCGTAATTGCAGATGGTTCCAACCGTAATCAGGTGCAGGCAATGTGCAACAATGTGGAGCATGCGATGCGGGAAGCCGGAGCCGAAATGAAAAATCGGGAAGGATATGCAAATGGAGGATGGATTTTACTGGATTATTATGATATAATTATTCATGTATTTTCAGAAAAAGAGAGATCCTTCTATGATTTAGATAATATTTGGAGGGATGGAGAGCTTTTACGACTGGGGGAGTATTAATTTGAATAATAAGGAAAAACTGATCCAGGATAATTACAGTAAAATTAATCAGATTTCTGCCAGATGTATGCGTGTGATCGTGGCGATTCTCGCGCTTGCATTTGTTTATTGTTATTTTGGTACGGATATGGATGAATCTGTACTGATCGTATTCTTTGCGTCTGCAATTTTTATTGCGTTGATTCCAACGCTGATCATCAACATATTAAAATTTGATCATGCACCTGTGACGAAGCATATCGTTATTATTTGTGTCTGTCTGATTGCGACACTGATGCTGACACTTTTATCGACGTATGCATATCCGATTATGTTATTCCCGATCCTTCTGGCATCGCTTTATTACAATCAGACGTTGGTGCTGTTTGCGTCGCTTCTGATGTCGTGCGGCATTGTTGGTTCGAATTATTTTGCATTCCGGTTTTCGGATGTATTTATCGGATTTCCATGTGAGTCATTTGAAGAGGTTATGATGTCTTATGTCGTTCCACAGATCGTGGTTGTATTCGGGCTTTCCGTTGCAGCATATTTCATCGTACAGCGAAATTCCATGATGATCAACTCTGCAATCAATATGGCAGTTACGATGCAGGATAACCAGACAGGCCTTATCTTCTCGTTCGCCGAGATTAGTGAGAGTAAATCGAAGTTCACCGGAGAGCATATCAAGCGAGTTGCCGCCTATATGCGGGTATTGGCGAAAGCGTCTGGATTTGATGATGAATATGTGGAGATGGTATCGACAGCATCCATGATGCACGATATCGGTAAGCTGATGATCAGTGAAGAAATACTTGATAAACCGGATAAGCTGACAGATGAAGAATACCAGATTATGAAGAACCATGTCTTATACGGTGAGGCACTTCTGGAGAAATGTCCGGGTGAACTGATGCATCTGGCGTGTATTCTGGCAAAGGAACATCATGAGCGCTGGGATGGTACCGGATATCTCGGTATGAAGGGTGAAGAGATTGCCTATATCAGCCGTTTGATGGCGGTATGTGACGTATTTGATGCACTGACCTCTGACCGTTACTATAAGAAGGGCTGGTCGTTGGAAGATACATTTGATGAGATTATACGTTTATCGGGCAAGAGTTTCGATCCGAAGGTTGTCAAATTATTCATCCAGCATTTTGATGAGTTCAAAGAGATACATAACCGTATACCGGATAAGCAAAAATACTAAAGAGAAATGGAGTACCTGCTATGTATAAGATCATGAATGCATACATGAGCAAGGTTCAGCTACAAACGGGGCCGGAACTGCAGCAAAGACTTTGTGACATTGTGAATAGTATAAAAGAGATTAAGAGTTTTTCGGTCACAGAACATTTCAAACAATTTGCGATTGACATGAAATTAGAGTCGTTTTCTGTGGATCGCGCGGCGGCAGTTTTTCATGAATTGCAGGGGAAGATTGCAAGTCCGTATTCGTCCTTTTATGTACGCTTTAACGAGGGCAGATGTGTACGGTACCGGTTCATTACATGTAAGGAAGATAAGCAGGGTATCTACTGCGATTTTATATTCAGTTAATCTGATGCATGAAAAAAAGACAGATTCCATATTTTGAGGTACCACCTCAAAGTTAGAATCTGTCTTTTTTATGTAGTGTGACCAATATTGATTGTATACGGGCAACCATTCCTAGAACGTACGGAACAATCCGATGACCTTTCCGAGAATCTGGAGTTCTCCGTCCTGAACGATGATTGGGTCCATCGTGTCATTTTCTGGTTGTAACCGGTAGTAACCGGCTTCTTTGTAGTAAGTTTTTACAGTTGCTGAATCATCAATCAGAGCAACGACCATTTCCGCGTTTCTTGCTGTCTGTGCTTCCTCACACATAACTAAATCGCCATCAAAGATGCCGGCATTGATCATGCTGTCGCCTTTGACCTTCAGCATGAATGTATTCTTGCCATTTGCATGCAGATATTCCGGTGGGATTGGAAAGTAGCCCTGAATGTTCTGCTCTGCAAGAATTGGTTCGCCACAGGTGACAGTACCAACAATCGGTACATTGATGACTTCTCTTCTTGCAAGATTAAACTCATCATCTAAGATTTCAATCGCACGCGGTTTTGTTGGATCTTTGCGGATATATCCTTTTTCCTCCAATGATTCCAGATGTGCATGAACCGAAGAGGTTGATTTTAAATGAACTGCCTCGCAGATCTCGCGTACGGCAGGTGGATACCCTTTTTGTAAGATGCATTCCTTCAGATATTCCAGAATTTCCCGCTGCTTATCAGTCAGTTTTCGATTCGCCATAACATATCCCCTTTCTTTTGATTTAAAAACTGTATTTATGATAGCATAGAATATAAAAAAATGCAAACAAATGTTCTACTTTTCTGCCTGAACGAAAAAACATTGGAAAAACTTTGAATTTTCGATAGAAATGGAGTATAATATCCTAGACTTTGTATGTCGTTAGAAATGAGATATAAAAGGAGAGCTGGTTTTGAACGAAAAGTTATTACATACACCCGAAGGCGTCCGGGATATCTATGATGCCGAGTGTAAGAAGAAAAAGAAAGTAATTTCACAGATTCATCATGTGTTAGAACTTTACAGTTATCAGGATATTGATACACCAAGCTTTGAATATTTTGATATTTTCAATATGGATAAGGGGTCTGCGGCTTCGAACGAAATGTATAAATTCTTTGACCGCAACAATAACACTTTGGTGTTACGCCCGGATATCACACCGAGTATTGCCCGGAGCGTGGCAAAGTATTATCCGGAAGAACAGCTTCCGATCCGCCTGTGTTATGCAGGAAATACATTTTTAAATACACACCAGCATCAGGGAAAGCTTTCTGAGTTTACACAGATTGGTGGAGAATTGATTAACGATGACAGTTCTGCTGCCGATGCGGAGATTATTGCCTGTGTGATTCATTGTCTGCTTGCAGCGGGTTTAAAGGAGTTCCAGATTGAGATCGGTGAAGTGGAGTTCTTCAAGGGCATGATTGAAGAGGCTGGTCTGGATGATGAGACAGAACAGCGCATCAAGGAATACATTCATTCAAAGAATTTCTTTGGACTCACAGAGTTTGTGAATACACTGGAAATTCCAGAAGAACGCAAGACGGCACTGAAGAGCTTCGAGAGTCTGTTTGGCGGGCTGGATATGCTTGACCATGCAGAAAAGCTTGTGACAAATGCAGCTTCATTAGAAGCGATTGCCCGTATGCGGAAGGTATATACCGCACTTACAAGCTATGGATATGAAAAATATGTGAGCTTTGATCTGTCCATGATCAACCGCTTTAATTATTATACCGGAATCGTGTTCCGCGGTTATACATACGGAACCGGTGATGCAATCGTCAAGGGTGGACGATACAACAGCCTGATGGAGAAGTTCGGCAAGAAGGCTCCGTCCGTTGGATTCGCGATTTATGTCGATGATCTGATGAGTGCGATCGCCAGAAATAAGATTGACGTTGCACTTGATTATTCCAATGTACTTGTCCTGTACAAGGAGGAAGACCAGAAGGAAGCAATCGCGTATGCATGTAAGCTGCGTGCGGAAGATCAGAAGGTAGAGCTTGTCCGGATGTCCAGACGACATGATCTGCAGGAATATATTGATTATGCACATAAGATGCATTTTGCAAAATTGTGTTACTTTGAGGCTGCGGACAAGATTACAGAATATTAAGGAGAGACTATGCGTTATTTAACATTTGCACTGGCAAAGGGACGTCTTGCCAAGAAGACACTCGCGATGTTTGAACAGATGGGCATCACCTGTGAAGAGGCAAAGGACCCGGATACAAGAAAATTGATTTTTACAAATGAGGAGCATAAAATCCGTTTTTTCTTAGCAAAGGCATCGGATGTACCAACCTATGTGGAGTATGGTGCTGCGGATATCGGCGTGGTTGGAAAGGATACGATCATGGAGGAAGGCCGTAACCTGTATGAGGTTATGGATCTTGGTTTTGGCAAGTGCCGGATGTGCGTTTGCGGACCAGCATCTGCTCGGGAACTGCTTTCCAAAAATGAAATTATCCGTGTAGCGAGTAAATATCCGAATATTGCAAAGAATTATTTTAGTGAGAAGAAAAACCAGACGGTTGAGATTATCAAGCTGAATGGTTCGGTGGAGCTGGCACCGCTTGTGGATCTGTCTGAGGTGATTGTAGATATCGTGGAGACTGGTTCGACATTGCGGGAAAATGGACTGGAAGTCTTGGAGGAAATCTGTCCGCTTTCTGCGCGCGTGGTTGTCAATCAGGTGAGTCTCAAGATGGAGCATGAGAGAATCCGGAAGCTGTTAAATGATTTAAATGAGATTATTCACTAGAAATAGTGCAGTAAGTATATGTAGTACATAAGGAGGCTTTTAAGATGCGTATTGTTAAGTTGACAGAAGATACAAAGAAGGATATTTTGACGAATCTCCTGAAGCGTAGCCCGGATAATTATGGGAGCTATGAGGAAACAGTGAAGAATATCGTCAATGACATCCACAGCAGACGGGATGCTGCATTATTTGAATATACAGAGAAATTCGATCATGCGAAGATCAATGCGGATAATGTACGTGTGACAGAGGCAGAAATCGAAGAAGCGTATACACAGGTGGATGCGAAGCTTCTGGAGACAATCCGCAAGGCAATTGTGAACATCCGCACATACCACGAGAAACAGAAGCAGTACAGCTGGTTTGATTCTGAAAACAACGGAACACTGCTTGGACAGAAGGTAACACCACTTGCAAAGGTTGGTGTGTATGTACCGGGCGGTAAAGCTGCATATCCATCTTCCGTGCTTATGAATGTTATCCCTGCCAAGGTTGCGGGAGTAGGCAAGATCGTAATGACAACGCCTTGTAACGCAGAGGGAAAGGTGTATCCGACAACTCTGGTTGCGGCAAAGGAAGCCGGTGTAGATGAGGTCTACAAGGCTGGCGGCGCACAGGCGATTGCTGCACTTGCCTATGGAACCGAATCCATTCCGAAGGTAGATAAGATCGTAGGACCTGGAAATATCTTCGTCGCACTTGCAAAGCGTTGTGTGTTTGGACATGTCAGCATTGATTCGGTTGCCGGTCCAAGTGAAATCATGGTACTTGCCGATGAGACAGCCAATGCAAGATATGTTGCGGCAGATCTGCTGTCCCAGGCAGAGCATGATGAGATGGCATCCGCCATTTTAGTTACGACTTCCGAGGAACTCGCAAAGAAGGTCAGCGAGGAAGTCGATGGATTTGTAAAGGAATTATCCAGAAAAGATATCATTCAGAAATCTCTGGATAATTATGGATATATTCTGGTTGCGGATACGATGCAGGATGCGATTGATACGGTCAATGAGATCGCAAGTGAGCACCTGGAGGTTGTCACAGCGAATCCGTTCGATACGATGACACGGATTCAGAATGCGGGAGCCATCTTCCTTGGAAGTTATTCTTCCGAGCCACTTGGCGATTATTTTGCCGGACCAAATCACGTGCTTCCGACGAACGGAACTGCAAAGTTCTTCTCACCACTTTCGGTAGATGACTTTATTAAGAAATCCAGCATTATTTACTATTCCAGAGAAGCACTGGAAGCCGTTCATGAGGATATCATTGATTTTGCAGAGGCAGAGTATCTGACTGCACATGCAAATTCAATCAAAGTTCGTTTTGAAAAATAACAGGGGGTATCGCATATGGCAAATCGTGTAGGTGTTGTATCAAGAAAGACAAATGAGACGGATATCCAGATGGAATTAAATCTGGATGGAAGCGGTTATGCAAAGGTAGATACAGGAATTGGATTTTTTGATCATATGCTGATCAGCTTTGCAAAACACGGATTTTTTGATCTGAATTGCAAGGTGACCGGGGATTTATTCGTGGACAGCCACCATACAATCGAGGATACCGGAATCGTGCTTGGACAGGCGATTGCAAAGGCGGTCGGTGATAAGCAGGGAATCAAGCGGTTTGGTTCTTTCATGCTTCCGATGGATGAGACACTGGTGCTTTCCGCATTAGATCTGTCCGGTCGTCCATATCTGGTGTATGATCTGGATCTTTCCACACCACAGGTTGGATATTTTGATACACAGATGGTAAAGGAATTCTTCTATGCTGTTTCCTATTCAGCTATGATGAATCTGCATATCAAACAGCTTGCCGGTTCCAATGACCATCATATCATTGAGGCGGCGTTTAAGGCATTTGCAAAGGCACTGGATGAGGCAACACAGTATGACAGCCGGCTCTCCGGACAGGTGCTTTCGACAAAAGGAAGCTTATAAGCGCATGCAGGAGGATAAAACGACAATGGAAGACAAGAAAATTGGCTACAAGCCGCTTACAGCTGCGATTCCCTTTTCGAAATTTAAGTTAAATGAAGCGGGACTGATTCCGGCAATCGTACAGGATGACGTGACTGGAGATGTACTGATGCTTGCATATATGAATGAAGCATCTTATAATAAAACGTTAGAGACCGGGCTTATGACATATTTTAGCCGGAGCAGACAGAGCCTGTGGTTAAAAGGCGAGACAAGTGGACATTATCAATATGTGAAGAGTCTGTATCTTGACTGTGACAATGATACGATTCTTGCACGTGTGGAGCAGATAGGAGCTGCCTGCCATACAGGAAGCCGAAGCTGCTTTTTCAAAAATATGTTGAAAGATGACTAAGTGGAGGGTAAACTATGATACATGTATGGAGTGAGTTGCTGGTTTATGTGATTAAGTTCCTGTCAATGCTTGTATGTGCAGGTCTTGGAATTATGGTAGGAAAGAAAATCCGTAAGAATAAAGATGTGAAAAATCAGGAGGAAATTTGACGTGAAAAATTACGGCGTGAATGAATTGCGTAAGATGTTTTTGGAGTTTTTTGAGAGCAAGGGACATTTGAAGATGAACAGCTTTTCGCTGATCCCACACAATGACAACAGCCTGCTTTTGATCAACTCTGGTATGGCACCGTTAAAGCCTTATTTTACAGGACAGGAGATTCCACCACGCAGACGTGTGACAACCTGTCAGAAATGTATTCGTACCGGTGATATTGAGAATGTAGGTAAGACAGCCAGACATGGTACATTCTTTGAGATGCTTGGTAACTTCTCATTTGGTGATTACTTCAAGCACGATGCAATTCATTGGACATGGGAGTTTTTGACTGAGGTTGTCGGACTCGATAAGAACCGTCTGTATCCATCGGTTTATCTTGAAGATGATGAGGCGTTCAATATCTGGAACAAGGAAATCGGCGTAGACAAAGACCGTATCTTCCGTTTTGGCAAGGAAGACAATTTCTGGGAGCATGGTGCAGGTCCTTGTGGTCCATGTTCAGAGGTTTATTATGACCGTGGAGAAAAGTATGGCTGCGGCAAGCCGGGTTGTACAGTCGGTTGTGACTGTGACCGTTATATGGAAGTATGGAACAACGTATTTACCCAGTTTGATAACGATGGACACAACAACTATACAGAGCTTGAGCAGAAGAATATTGATACAGGTATGGGACTCGAGCGTCTGGCAGTTGTCGTACAGGACGTAGATTCTATCTTTGATGTAGATACGATCAAGGCACTTCGTGACAAGGTCTGCGAGATGGCAGGTGTTACATACGAAGAAGACGCAAATACAGACGTCAGCATCCGTGTTATCACTGACCATATCCGTTCGGTTACATTTATGACATCTGATGGTATCCTGCCATCTAACGAAGGTCGTGGCTATGTGCTTCGTCGTCTGCTTCGCCGTGCAGCAAGACATGGCAGACTGCTTGGTATCAAGGGCGCTTTCTTAGCAGAGCTTTCCAAGACAGTAATTGATGTATCCAAGGATGCATATCCAGAGCTTGCAGAGAAGCAGGAACATATTTTTGCAACGTTAAATACAGAGGAAGAAAACTTCAACAAGACGATCGATCAGGGACTTTCTATCTTGAACGGTTATGTAGAAGATATGAAGGCAAAGGGAGAGAAAACTCTCTCTGGCGAGCATGCATTTAAGCTGTATGATACTTATGGATTCCCTCTTGATCTGACTGTCGAAATTCTGGAAGAGTCCGGATTTGCTGCAGATGAGGAAGGCTTCAAGGCTTGTATGCAGGAACAGCGCGAGCGTGCAAGAAAAGCAAGAAAGACAACCAACTATATGGGTGCCGATGCGACAGTTTATGAGCAGATTGATGTTGCAATCACAACCGAGTTTGTTGGTTATGACAGACTGACACACGAATCTGAGATCATGGCAATCGCAGGCGAAGATGCAGTCGTAGACAGCCTTTCCGAAGGTGAAAATGGTTCCATTCTTGTCAAAGAAACACCATTTTATGCGACTATGGGTGGTCAGTGCGGCGATGCCGGTGTGATCGAGACAGCAACCGGTAAGTTCATCGTCAAAGATACGATCAAGGTTGTCGGTGGTAAGATCGCACATATTGGATATGTAGAAAATGGCGAGATCAAGCTTCATGATACTGCAAAGCTTTCTGTCGATGCAGATAAGCGTCTGCATACCTGTATGAACCATTCAGCAACACATTTGCTGCAGAAGGCATTGAAGATGGTTCTCGGTGGACATGTCGAGCAGGCAGGTTCCTATGTAGATCAGGATCGTCTCCGGTTTGACTTTACACATAATCAGGCGCTCAGCAAGGAAGAGATTGAGCAGGTAGAGGCTATTGTCAATGAGAAGATCGCTGAGGATCTTCCGGTTGTAACAAAGGATATGAGCCTGGAGGAAGCAAAGAAGACAGGTGCAATGGCACTCTTTGGTGAGAAGTATGGCGAGACGGTACGAGTTGTCAATATGGGCGATTTCTCTATCGAGCTTTGTGGTGGTACACATGTAGAAAAGACAGGCGTGATCGCAACATTCAAGATTGTGTCAGAGGCAGGTGTTGCAGCGGGTGTTCGTCGTATTGAGGCACTTACTTCCCGCGGTGCGTTTGCATATTATCATAACTTAGAGAATACATTGAAACAGGCAAGTGCTGCAGCTAAGGCAGAGCCTGCAAACCTTGTAGAGAAGATCGAAGGTATGCTTGCAGAGATCAAGCAGCTGCAGTCAGAGAACCAGAAGCTCAAAGATAAGATGGCAAAGGCGGCTGTTGGCGATGTATTGTCTGACGTTGTTTCTGTTGGAGATTACAAGGTACTTCCGGTATCTGTCAGTGGTGTTGATATGAATGCACTCCGTAATCTCGGTGATGAGATGAAGACAAAGATTGCATCTGGCGTAGTCATCTTAGCTTCCGACATGGGAGATAAGGTAAACCTGATTGTGATGGCAACGGATGATGCAGTGAAGGCTGGCGCACATGCTGGAAATATTATCAAGAAGATTGCACCGATGGTCGGTGGTGGCGGTGGTGGCCGTCCAAACATGGCACAGGCAGGTGGTAAGAACCCGGCAGGCATCAAGGATGCATTGGAAGCTGGTGTAAAGGAAGCTGAAGCACAGCTTTCATAGATTTTTGACATAAATAGAAAGTGAGGAACATAATATGGCATTAGTACCTACCGTCGTAGAGCAGACGAGCCGAGGCGAGCGCGCTTACGATATTTATTCAAGATTGTTAAAGGAGAGAATTATCTTTCTTGCAGATGAAGTAAACGATACAACCGCAAGTCTGGTTATCGCACAGCTTCTGTTTCTGGAGTCTGAGGATCCTTCCAAGGATATCAGCCTCTATATCAACAGCCCGGGCGGATCTGTATCTGCCGGCTTTGGTATCTACGATACAATGAACTATATCAAGTGTGACGTATCAACGATCTGTGTTGGTATGGCAGCCAGTATGGGTGCATTCCTTCTTGCTGGTGGTACAAAGGGAAAGAGAATTGCACTTCCAAATTCCGAGATTATGATCCATCAGCCATTGGGTGGACTTCCAGGACACAATCAGGCAACGGATATGAAGATTGCAACGGATAATATCCTTCGTACAAAGGAACGTTTAAATCGTATTTTAAGTGCGAATACAGGTAAGTCCATGGAAGAAATCGAGCGGGATACCGATCGTAACAATTGGATGACGGCGGATCAGGCACTTGAATATGGCTTGATCGATCACATCTTCTCAAGCAGAGATGAAGTGAAATAAGAAAAAATGTAAATTCATGACAATAAATTTCAATTTTTGGTTGACGAATTTGATTTATGTGTTATAATCTAACTTGTGCAATTTGGTAAATACCCAAACAGTTGTTTATGAAACGCACAAACACGAGATATTTTACAACTGGAGGGAGGGTGAGAGAAGTATGTCAAACGTAATCGTAAAAGAGAATGAGACTTTAGATAGCGCTCTTCGTAGATTCAAGAGAAACTGTGCGAAAGCCGGTATTCAGCAGGAGATTCGTAAGAGAGAGCATTACGAGAAGCCAAGCGTAAAGCGTAAGAAGAAGTCTGAGGCAGCTAGAAAGCGCAAGTTCAAATAATACAGACATTAAGGTGTTACTATTTTAGTAGCACCTTTTTTATTGTGTAAATTTTTGGATACATCATAATGAGAGCGCCACAAGCATATATTGGAAATAAAAGCTGTTCGGAGATGGAATATGACGCAGGTGCATTTTTACGATCAGACATGTGTACATGTGGATGGGTACAGACAGATTGTCAGCTTTGACACAACGCAGGTTCTGCTTCGATGTAAGAAAAATATGCTCGTCATTGAAGGAAATGCACTTCGGATTGCATCGTTCGATGGAGCGGAGATCACGGTTCGTGGTGATATTGCGGCTGTGCGATGGAAGGTGGAGGAGGCAGAGAAGCATGCGTAAATGGTCGGATATTTGTGCACACCGCTGTGTCATTCATATAACCGGTTGGGAAGTAGAACGCTTTTTGAACATCTGTAAGCATAATGATATTTTGTTTACGGATGTAATCATGGATAAGACCGGGGTATTTGCAACAATCTCGTACAAAGCATGGAAGACTGTCCAGAAGCTGCAGGAGAAATGTCAGGTAAGCTGTAGTATTGTAACAGAGACAGGCTTGTATCCATTTTTACGAAAGTATAAGAAGCGGGTGGCGTTTGTTGTCAGTCTGATGGCGTGCACCGGGATCGTTTTTTATTCATCTCTTTTTATCTGGCATATAGATGTGGAGGGAACATCTATCTATACAGAGGAGGAAATCGTGACGTATATCAGTGATTCACTCGTGCCGATTGGGACAAAACGGGCGGCAATTTCGATTGCTGAACTGGAAAAAGCATTGCGGATGCAGTATGACCAGATCGCATGGATCACTTGTGATGTAGAGGGAACCAGGTTGGTTGTCCGATTTGTGGAAACGGTGGAAAAGGAAGAAGTAACGACGTTTGATACACCGTGCAATATAGTGGCAGTCAAGGACGGCATTGTGCTTGATCTGCTTGCCAAGAGCGGAACAAAGCTGGTTAATCCTGGCGATGAGGTAAAAAAAGGGGATGTGTTGATTACTGGAGTTGTAAACATCTATAATGAATATGAAGAATTGATCGAGACGAATTATGTGGCGGCAGATGGTATTGTATATGCGCAGACGAAGTATCAGTATCAACAGGCATTTCCACTTGATTATACACAGAAAAGACAGGGGAAAAAGAAAAAGACAGGAATAACGATCCAGCTTGGAAATTCGGTGAAAACGCTGCATCAGCCAAAGTTGGTAGACGGTTATGAACAGGTATCCACCACGCATACGTTTCATATAGGAAAAGCATATTATCTGCCATTTTCTGTGACTGTCACAAAGTATTATCAGCCGATTTATGAGACAAAGACTTATACTGAGGAAGAGGCACGCAAAAAGCAGGAACAACTGTTGCAGACTTATATTGCAGACCTCAAGAAAAAAGGGGTGGAAATACTAGAAAATAATGTTACAATAGAGTGTAAAGATGGAGAATGTCTTGCATCGGGAATACTGGTTGTAAGGGAAATCATTGGTGCGCCGGAGACATTTGTAATCCCGGAAGAGACGATTCAGAAAAATGAGGAATAGGAACAGTTATGAGTGCATATTATGAGACAATTACAGTGCCTGCAGATCAGATTCAGCTGGTGTTCGGACAGTTCGACCGCAATATCAAGAATCTGGAAAAGGCATATCATGTAGCGGTGGTTTTACGGGATGATAAGCTGCGTATCACAGGCTCGGAGAGCAGCGTGAAACGGGCAGTTTCAGTAATCGAACAGTTAGTTGCTCTGGCAGATAAGGGGGAAGAGATTACTGATCAGAATGTGAATTATGCGATATCATTGTCAAGAACTGGCGAGGAAGAAGCCGTATCGACGCTTGCAGCAGATTCGAATATTATCTGTCATACAACAAATGGAAAGCCGGTTAAGGCGAAAACATTGGGACAGAAAAAATATGTGGAAGCCATTGACAAGGATATGATCGTGTTTGGTGTTGGTCCAGCAGGAACCGGAAAAACATATCTGGCGATGGCGAAGGCAATCACAGCATTTAAGAATAATGAAGTGAACCGGATCATCCTGACAAGACCGGCGATTGAAGCTGGAGAGAAGCTTGGATTTCTGCCAGGGGATCTGCAAAGCAAGGTGGATCCATATTTACGCCCATTGTATGATGCGTTATATGAGATTATGGGCGCGGAAGCATTCCTGAAAAATATGGAAAAAGGACTGATTGAAGTAGCACCGCTTGCGTATATGCGTGGACGAACTTTGGACAACGCCTATATCGTGCTGGATGAAGCACAGAATACGACGCCGGCGCAGATGAAAATGTTCCTGACGCGTATCGGATTTGGTTCCAAAGCAATTATTACCGGAGATCTATCCCAGAAGGATCTGCCGAAGGATGCGCAGTCAGGTCTGGAAGTGGCACTTCGTGTCCTGCATAATATTGATGAGATCTCTGTGATACGGTTTACAAGTGAGGATGTTGTTCGGCATCCGCTTGTGCAGCGAATCGTCAATGCGTATGAGGAATATGAAAACAGACATAGCCGTGACAAAAAACAGACGCAGAATAAACATTAAATTGTACAAGATAAAACTTGATTATCTGATACATTTGGGATAAAATGTAACAGGCAATAAAGGAGAGATACATTGAGCGTATTTTTTGAGAATGAATTGAATACAGAAATTCCTGCACATTATCAGGACATTGTAGAGGATATCATAGAGGCGTCTCTGGATTTCCTGAAATGTCCATATGAATGTGAGGTGAATGTAATTTTTACAGATCATGCAGGGATTCAGGCAATCAATAAAGAATACCGGGATATCGATGCACCGACGGATGTTTTATCGTTTCCGATGATAGAGTATGAAGTGCCAGGTGAATTTGATTTCTGTGAGAACAGTCCACTGGATTATTTCAATCAGGACACCGGAGAGCTGATGCTTGGAGATATCATTTTAAATGTAGACCGGATTGCTGAGCAGGCGGAGGAATATGGTCATACGAGACGACGTGAAGTTGCGTTTTTAACGGCACATAGTATGTTGCATCTGGCAGGATATGATCATATTGATGATTCAGAACGTCTGCATATGGAAAAACTACAAGAGGAAATATTAACAAAGAAAGGATATACAAGAGACAATGAAGAAGAATAAGTTAAAGAAGTTGTCTATTTTTGCACTGACAACTGCACTTACCGTATCTTGTCTGGCAGGATGTGGAAAAAAGAAAGAGGAGGATACCGAGCAGGCAACTATCACGACCGAAGCGGCTGCAACGATGTCGGATGCAGATATTGAATTTGCACCGACAAAGGAAGGCTATGTGATCAATGAGTTTTCGGGTGAGTGGATTGACGAGAGTCTTTCTAATCAGAGACCACTTTGTATTATGATCAATAACATTGTAGATGCAATGCCACAATCAGGTATCTCACAGGCAGATATCACATATGAGATGCTTGTTGAGGGTGGTATTACCCGATATATGTGTGTATTTAAGGATTATTCCAATCTGGAAAAGCTGGGACCAGTTCGTAGTGCCAGACATTATTATGTACAGATGGCAAATATGCTTGGCGGTATTTATGCACATGTAGGATGGTCTGTCTATGCGGAATCATGGATTAAGGATACAGGATTAAATAACCTGAATGGTCTGTATGATTCCACAACTTTTTATCGTGATGAGTCAAGGGTTGCACCACACAACTGTTATACAAACAGCGAAAAGCTGAAGGAAGGTATTGCGGCAGCTGGTTACAGTACCGAGTATCTGGGTGAGAAATCTAAGGCGTTTGCATTCAATGTAGAAGATACAGCGCTTGGCAGTGGTCAGACAGCAAACAAAGTGACAACTGCATACAATGACAGCAGTACAAGATGGTATGAGTACAATGCCGATGAGAAACTGTACTATCGTTTCCAGTATGGAACAGAGCAGATTGATGATCAGACAAATGAGCAGCTTCGCTACAAGAACCTGATTGTTATGTTCGTTCAGTATACAGATCTTGGCGATGGTTTACAGAATATCGATTGGGATAAGACTGGAACCGGATATTATATTACAGATGGTGAGTATGAAGCAATTTCATGGAGAAAGGATAATGGAGTTGTAAAGTACTATACCGCTGATGGCAAGCAGTTGAAGATGAATCCGGGAAAGACATTTGTAACAGTATTTGATGAGACAAAGCAGGATAAGATTATCTTTGAATAATTAAATACAAATATGGAAATAATTTCTTCAAGGAGTTGGTGCCATGAAGAAATTATTTTTATATGTACTATTATTTGTAGGGATTTTTTCGTTATGTTTTTTGCTTGCAAATGAATATTTTAAACAACGTATGCAGGAAAAAGAGGGACAGAAGCTGGAACTTGCAGCGGATTCCATTTCCATTGACACAGAATGGAAAGACAATGGATTTTTGGTAGGGATTCAGAGTGGACGTGTGATAGTGTACGAGGCAGATACGCAACAGGTGTATGAATATACTGATATTGATGCGGCGGTCTTGCAGAAGTTACATCCGAGTGTATATCAGGATCTCTTAAAAAATGTGCATTTTGATTCGAAAAAGGAACTGTATCGATATCTGGAATCATTATCAACCTAGAATAAACTTACAGTGAGGAAAACAATGAAAACACAGTATGATGTATGTGTAGTTGGCGGTGGTGCAGCCGGAATGGCTGCAGCAATCGCGGCTGCAGAGGGCGGAAACACCGTCTGTATCATTGATAAAAATAAAAAACTGGGCAAGAAATTATATGCCACAGGCAATGGTCGATGCAATTTGGCAAATACAGATATGAAGGATGGTCATTATCATTCGTCTTCAGAAACGTATCAGAAATTTCTGCATACCTGTCTGGGCGAGCAACCATTGCATGAAATGTTTGCATTTTTGCATTCTATTGGTGTATATACAAGATGTATCGATGGATATTATTATCCGATATCAATGCAGGCATCAGCGGTTGTATGGGCACTTTTAGACCGAATAAAGGCATTGCAGGTAACCACGTATCTGTCGGAAACGGTGACAGATATTCGGATAAAAAAGGATGGATATCATATTCAGTGTAATACGGAGATTATTGCCAGGAAGGTGATACTTGCATGTGGTGGACGATCATATCCATCGCTTGGCGGCTGCGCGGAAGGCGCAAGACTGGCAGAGAAGCTCGGTGTAAAACAGGAGCCGCAAAGACCGGCTTTATGTGCTGTTATGACAGAGGAAAATACTGAGGCGGTAAAAGGCGTTCGAGTGGCATGTTCGGCATGGTTTGAAGAAGGTAACACGGAATGGAAACAGTCCGGTGAATTACAGATTACCGAGTATGGTTTATCCGGGATTATGATATTCAATTTATCTTCGGAACTTGGCAGAATCTTATCAGAAGAATCAAGTGTTAAGCTGTATGTGGATTTTTTACCGGAGATAGAAGAGAATGCATTTGTGCAGGGAAGCAGAGATGTGAACCGGAGTCTGTATGGATATCTGAATGCGTATTTGCCGGATAAGCTTGCCATGTATATTTTGGAGACCGCGTGTGAACAGCCAAAGCAGGCGCTTACAGAGTTAACAGAAGCCCAGTTACATAAGATTTATTATCTTTGCAGACGATATCCATTTCATGTCCGTGCATTGAAAAACTATGAACAGGCGCAGGTAACCGCAGGTGGAATCCGACTGACTGAGATTCAGCCAGAGACGATGGAATGTCTGGGACATCCCGGAATGTATGCGACGGGAGAAATGTTGGACATTGATGGAGATTGCGGCGGATATAATCTGACGTTTGCGTTACTTACAGGATTACGCGCAGGGAGAGCATGTCATGATAAGAATTAACCAGATTAAGATACCAGTACAAAAAGACGAAACAAGCGCTTTAAAAAAGAAAATACAGAAGACGCTCAGGACGAATCATCCGTATACATATCAGATCGTTCGGAAATCCTTAGATGCGAGAGACAAGGGAAATCTGCTTCATATCTATACGGTTGATGTGGAATTTGAACGATCACAGGATATTCCTCGCAACATAATAGACAATAAAAATATTATGTTAACTAAAGATGAGAAATATACATTTCCGCATCGATGCAGAGACGATTGTAACGAGAAAACGGACGTGTCCATATATCGCCCAGTTATCATTGGCGCTGGTCCGGCGGGATATTTTGCGGCGTTACAATTAGCATGTGCCGGATACAGACCGATTGTATATGAGCGTGGAAAGTGTGTCGAAGAACGGACAAGGGATGTCGAAGGCTTCTGGCAGGGAGAGACACCGATCTGTGCGAATTCCAATGTATCCTTCGGCGAGGGCGGTGCCGGAACCTTCTCGGACGGAAAGTTAAATACCGGAATCAAGGACAAATATGGACGGATTCAGGCGGTTATTCATGATTTTATACGGTTTGGAGCGTCAGAGGAGATTGGCTATCTGAACAAACCACATATTGGGACGGATGTATTAAAGCATGTGATGAAGAAAATGCGGGAAGAGATTCGATCCTTTGGCGGAGAGATTCATTTCTCCCATCAGCTTACCGCGATTTCCCATAGATCCGATACATGTCTGTCGCTTACGATTAAAGATCTGCAGAATGAGCAGACGATCGTAGTGGAGACATCTGCCTGTATTCTGGCGATCGGACACAGCGCAAGAGACACATTTGCTATGTTGCAGGCGGCCGGTGTCACGATGGAGGCAAAATCATTTGCAATGGGACTCCGGATCGAGCATTCACAGGCGATGGTCAATGCGAGCCAGTACGGCACGAGCGAGCAGGCGAAGCTGCTTCCGGCTGCAGATTATAAGATGACATACCGTTCAATCAAGGGGCGCAGTGTATATAGCTTCTGTATGTGTCCGGGTGGATTCGTTGTTAATGCATCGTCCGGCGAAGGACAGAGTGTGGTAAATGGTATGAGCAACCACGGAAGAGATGAGGAAAACGCGAATTCAGCGATCGTTGTAAATGTCACACCGGAGGATTTTGCGGCGGATGGATTCGCTGACTACGGCGTGCTTGCCGGTGTGGAATTCCAGAAGAAATATGAGCACCTCGCCTACGAGGCTGGAAATGGTAAGATTCCGGTGCAGCTATTTGCGGATTATAAGGCGAATCGTGTCTCAACTGAATTTGGAAGTGTGAAGCCAAACATCCGTGGAGGCTATCAGTTTGCAAACCTCAATAAGTGTTTGCCAGCCTATATAAATGATGCTATAATTGAAGGGATTTTGGACTATGACCGCAAATTAAAAGGCTTTTCATCCGGGGATGCCGTGTTATCCGGTATAGAATCCCGGACATCGTCACCGGTGCGCATCGTGCGTGATGAGACCTATCGAAGTGACTATGCAGGTCTGTTTCCTTGTGGAGAGGGCGCAGGGTATGCAGGTGGTATCACATCCGCGGCTGTGGATGGAATCAAGGTGGCAGAGGCGGTTGCTGCATATATCAATAACATAGTATAAAGAGGGAAAAAGACGTGGACGAGAAACGAATCAGAGAAGCATTGAAGGATAAACAACGAATCGTATTAAAGATCGGTTCGTCTTCTATCATACATGAAGAAACCGGCGGGGCGGATTACCGGAAGTTAGAGACACTGGTGCGCATTATCTGTGACCTGAAGAATCAGGGGAAGGACGTAATATTAGTATCGTCCGGTGCAATTGGTGTTGGATTTGAGATGCTGGGACTGCGCCATAAGCCGAAGACGGTATCCCTGAAGCAGGCGTGTGCTGCGATCGGACAGGGACAGCTTATGATGATCTACCAGAAGCTTTTCATGGAGTATAACCATATGGCTGCACAGGTTCTTCTGACCTTTGACGCGATCACAGATCCGGAGCGCCGCAGAAACGCCGAGAATACATTAAATGAGCTGTTACAGCAGGGTGTCATTCCGGTTGTCAATGAGAACGATACCGTGGCAACAGAGGAAATCGAGTTTGGTGACAATGATACAATGTCTGCGATCGTGGCGCATCTGATCAAGGCAGACCTTCTGATTCTGCTTACGGATATTGATGGATTCTATACGGATGATCCACATAAGAATCCGGAAGCAAAGAAGCTGACACTGGTAGAGACGATTGATGATACGATGAAGAATATGGCGAAGGATGCCGTGACAAACTATGGTACGGGTGGCATGTCCACGAAGATTGCGGCTGCGCGGATCGCAACAGATTCCGGAGCGGATATGGCAATCATGGACGCCGAGAATCTGACACAGATCTATGATCTGATGGAAGGAAAATCAGTGGGTACCCTGTTCTTAGCACATGAGAATGACGATTTTGATACGGTTGATTTCATCGTGCATAAAGGATACCAGAAATAAGAATAGAAATGGAGAATATCGCATGAACGAAGCAGATATCCAGAGAATTAACGAATTGGCAAGAAAAAGTAAGACCGTGGAGGGACTGACAGAAGCAGAGCTTGCAGAGCAGGCAGCTCTCCGTAAGGCATATATCGCAAGTGTGAAGCGCAACCTGAAAACACAGCTTGATAATATTGATATCAAGGAAGCTGATGGAAGTATCACACATGTGAAGGATATACCGAAGAATAAGCGGAGTGAGTATATCCAGATCCGCTTAAAGTAGATAAAGGAATGGTTTACATGACAATTTCAGAATCAAAGAAAGCACTTCGGAAGGAGATTCTTGCAAAGCGCAGGAATCTTTCTGAAGCATATCAGAAGCAGGCTGCGCAGGAAATCTATGAGAAGCTGCGCGCGCTTGCGGTGTATAAAGAAGCATCGGTACTGTGTCTCTATGTGCCGATTCAAAAAGAAGTCGATTTATTTCAATATATCCCGGAATTCCGAGCAGATGGAAAGCAAATCTATCTGCCGCGTGTCAACGGGAATACCATGGATTTTTACACATATAATGAACAGACTGCGCTTGTCGAGGGTGCATATCATATATTAGAACCGGACAGCATGGTACAGTTAGAACCGGAAAAGACCGGTGGCACCTGTCTGATCGTGATGCCGGGGGCAGTCTTCACGAGAAGCTGTGACCGGATCGGCTATGGCGGCGGGTATTATGACCGGTATCTGGCGGCACATCCGGATTGTCATACTGCAGCGGTCGGGTATGCGATTCAGATCGTAGATTCGATTATGACCGAGGAAACGGACATCAAACCAGAGGTTGTATTATATAATAGTTAACAATAATTGTATTATGTAAACTAATATTGATATAGATTGGAAAATGGGTTGGAAAAGGTAGAAAATGGAGGACGTGTATATGGGTGAAGGAAAAGGAATTGGACTGGTGCTTGCCGGTGGCGGCGGCAAGGGTGCATATCAGGTTGGTGTATTGAAGGTGTTACAGGAACAGGGATTGCTCGAGGATGTGACGGCGATATCGGGTGCATCAATCGGTGCAGTCAATGCAATGTTATATTCGATGAACGATATGGAGCGGATGTATCAGGCGTGGAATGAGATCGATATGGATACGGTCTTTGATATCGACTTGAACATGCTTGCTGAAAAGCGTATGTATTTCTCACGGAATGAAATGCTTGCGATGTTCGAGAAATATATTGATATGGAGAAGATCAAAGCGGATTTCCGTGATATCTATGTATCAATCAGCCGCTTAAATGAGACACAGCAGCCGGAACAGGTAGAATACCGCAGACTCGAAGACTATGACGCAGATACGATCCGGAAGATCCTGCTTGCGTCTACGGCACTTCCTGTTATGTATGAGGCAGTGGAGATCGACGGGAAGAAGTACCGGGATGGGGGATTGTTAGACAATGAGCCGATTCAGCCGCTGTATGATCTTGGAATCCGTCAGTTTATCGTGATCGGTATGCGTGCAGGAAAGGTTCTGAATACGGAGAAATGGCCGGATGCACAATTTATCACAATCTATCCGAGTCATGATCTGGGAGATCTGATCGATGGAACGCTGAATTTTACGGGACGGGCAAAGGAATTCCGTCAGATGCTCGGAGAGAAGGATGCACTTCGTGCATTGAAGACGAAATTCCACCCGGATGATCTGTATATCCGGATGGAGCCGGTGCTGGCACAGAATGACTATAACGATATCATGATGCAGCTGCGTGTGAACCATACATATAAAACGATGGAGAATCGTGTGAATTCCAACATAGAAAAGTTCAACAATATAGCTAAAAAGTACGAAAATTTATAAAATATTTTGACAATTTGCACAAAAAAATGTATAATCAGAGTAAGTCAAAAGTGACTTGTACAAGGCGTGTAAAGGGGGCTTATCTATGGCAAAGACAATTATCACGATTGGTAGACAGTTTGGCAGTAATGGTCGTAACATTGGTAGAAAGCTTGCTGAAAAGATTTCTGCGAACTTCTATGACAAGGAACTGATCAATGAGACGGCTAAGGAAAGCGGGTTGAGCGAGGAATTCTTAAAATCGCTGGATGAGAAACCAACGAGAAGTTTCCTGTATTCACTTGTTTCTGATCCATATAGCTATGGATTTACAAGTGCAGGCTATCAGACAAATCTGAACCAACAGGCATTTCAGGCAACATATGATACGATTAAGAAACTTGCAGATAAAGGACCATCAGTATTTGTAGGTCGTTGTGCGGACTACGCATTGCGTCACAATACGAATCTGGTTCGCATCTTTATACATGCGCCATTGGAGGAACGTATTAAGAATGTTTCCGAGCGTTTTAATCTGACTCCGGATAAAGCAAAGGCGCAGATTGTAAAGGAAGATAAGGCGCGTGCATCGTATTATAACTATTACACTTCAAAAAAATGGGGTGCACTGGAAAGCTATGATATATTTATCAATAGTAGTCTGATGAGTGAAGACGATACTGTCGATTTCATCATTGATTACATAGATAAGATAAAGTAGAAAAGGCTTGAAATATCTTGAAAAAATATCCTTTATCAGATATGATGATAAAGGATATTTTTTTGTAAAATAATGTAAATAATCACGACAAGAGGAACGACAAACATGGCGCTGAATGATAAAACGCGGAAACACAACGATATGGATTTCCAGAAGGATCTGTCCGAAATCTTGACCAATGCGAAAATTGGACTCTGGGCGATCGAAATGGATGAGGGCAAAGAGCCGAGAATGTATTTCGATGACGTGGCAAGAGAGATCACTGGATTTTACGAGGATATGACACCGGAGGAATGTTACGAACGCTGGTACAAGCGAATCGTGGATTCTGCCATTGATTCCGTGCAGGCAAGTGTCAAGGAGATGATCGAACAGGGCAAATCAGAGAATACCTATGCATGGATTCATCCGAAGAAGGGACGTATCTACACACGATGTGGCGGTTCTCTGGATGAGAATTATACGGCAGGAACCCGTCTGTGGGGGTATCATCAGGATGTCACAGAGAATATGCAGGCGGCTGAGATTGCTCTGCAGGAGGCAAAACGTGCGAATGCAGCGAAGACGACCTTCCTGTCGCGCATGTCCCACGATATCCGGACTCCATTAAATGGTATTATCGGGTTGCTGGAGATTGGTGAGCGTCATCCGGACGATGTGGAGCTGTTGCGCCAAAACCGTGCGAAGGAAAAGATTGCAGCGAACCATCTGTTGTCGTTAATCAATGATATATTGGAGCTTAGCAAGATTGATTCGAGCCGGATCGAGCTTGCACACGAGGCATTTGATATTACAGAACTGGCAGATGAGATCCTTACGATTACAGCGATGAAAGCTGCAGAAGCCGGTATCACGCTGGTGCATGGTGACTGTAAGGACAGCATGATCCATCCATATGTATATGGCAGTCCATTGCATGTGCGTCAGATATTACTGAATATTTTGGATAACGCAGTGAAATACAATGTTCCGGGTGGCAGTGTGCATTGCAGCGCGGAATTTGTAGAGATGGAAGCGGAACGGGCAGTATACCGCTGTACAGTCACGGATACCGGAATCGGTATGTCCGAGAAGTATATGCGTCATCTGTTTGAGCCTTTCTCACAGGAGCATTACAACGAGATGAGCTTGTATCAGGGAACCGGGCTTGGTATGCCGATCGTAAAGAGCCTGATCGACCGCATGCATGGAAAGATCGAGGTACGGAGTGAAGTTGGTGTCGGTACGACATTTACAGTTACCATTCCATTTGAGATTGCCCCGGAATCTGAGGTCGCAAACAATGAGAATGAAAATGAGGAGCAGGTATCTCTGGATAATGTCAAAATCCTGCTTGTAGAAGATAATGAACTGAATCTGGATATTGCAAAATACCTGCTTACCGATTCTGGTGCACAGGTAACAACGGTTATGAATGGCGATGCAGCAGTTCGTGAGTTTCAGAATACACCTGTGGGAACCTATGATGTGATTCTCATGGATGTGATGATGCCGGTGATGAATGGTATCGAGGCAACCCAGAAGATTCGTGCACTTGCACGTGAGGACGCGAAGACAATTCCAATCATAGCCATGACTGCCAATGCATTTGTAGAGGATGTACAGGCAGTGAAGAATGCCGGAATGAACGATCATCTGGCAAAGCCATTGGAAATGAATAAAGTGATTCATACGATAGGTAAGTATCTGAATAAATAAAATGAATGAAAAATACCATCAGCTGAGTAAAAGTTGATGGTATTTTCAATATGGCTATTTTTTAGATTTGGTGTCTGGGACTGTATTATGTTCCCGGAGCTGTACGGTATTTCTGGCGCGGCGCTTGCGGTAATCATCCATGTCCGCGTAGTGCTTTCTGGTTGTATTTACGTCAGAATGGCCTAAGACATCGGCAACCAGATAAATATCGGAGGTTTCCTGATATAATGCGGTACCATAGGTGCTACGAAGCTTGTGTGGCGTAATATGCTTCAGAGGGACCGCAATCTGTGAATATTTCTTCACCATGTTCTGTATCGTTCGAACATTGATTCGACTGTGGTGGGAGGAGAGGAAGAGTGCATTTTCTGAGCCTTTGGCAGGCGTGAGTTTCTTGCGTTCCTCTATATATTCCTGTAAAGGTTCAACCGCCTCGTCGCTGAAATAGACGATTGCTTCCTTTCCACCTTTTCGGGTTACACGGATGCATGTATTCTTAAAATCCACATCGTTCAGATCCAGACCGACACATTCGGAGATACGGATGCCCGTGGATAACATGAGCGTCATGATTGCTAAGTCACGTACCTTGGATTTCTCGTGAAATTTGAGCTGGCGGTCAGTCAGATTGGTGCCATATTCAACCGTATCGAGGAAATTCGCCGTTTCGTCCGCATCCATACGTGTAATTGCCTTTTCCGGCAGTTTGGGACGATCCACCTTATCAAATATATTTTCCTGTAGCATATCGTGCTTATACAGGTAATTAAAGAGGACACTCAGGGCACAGAGCTTGCGTTTGAGTGCAGATTTACCGTTTGTGTAGATACGGCCGTTCTTTTCGTATTTTTGGAGGTAATCCAGATAGTCCTCGATGAAAAATGTATCTATGGACGACAGGACGTCAAGAGAGACATCCTTTGGCGTATCACAAGGATGTTCGGTATAGACCTCACATATATATTCGAAAAATATTTTGATGTCACGTACATAGCCCAATCTGGTTCGCGGCGACGTTGTCTGTTGGACACCACGGACGAACCGCTTGACGTAGTCCGGAAGATCATTGCACACATTCCGAATCAAATCCAGATTGTGTTGTTCTTCCTGTTCATGATAAGTAATATCAGCCATACGATAAAAACCTCCCAATGCCTGTAAAGCGTTGATTTCTCTATATTTCTAGGATACCACTACTCTGGTAATAAATCAATAGATAATTTCGTAAAACCTGAGTTTTGCGAATAAATTTATAAGCAAACATATGGAGGGACTTCTGCTATTCCACCTGTAGATTTATTATTTGTCATGGGAATGTGCCATTTATTTCAAATGTAAAAAACAGTTCCATTTATTTGCAAATAACCACAAAACTATGATATTCTTTCCGGGAAAATGTATGTTAAGATACTTGTGTTTAATCAGGACAACAAAGAAACTATATACAATCAAACAAAGGAGAATCAAACATGGGAAAAACATTTGAGAAGAAATTACCGTATAAAAAGGCAATCTGTTATTCCGGTTACCGGGAAGGTCAATGTCCAACCGGTGAAATGCCGTCGAAGGAACAGATCTCCGAAGACCTTCATCTGCTTGTGGCAGACGGCTACGGCTATATTCGTATGTATGAGCCAAATGTACATGCCGTTACCGCTCTGCAGGTAATCCGTGAGGAGAAGCTCCCGCTTCAATGTATGATTGGCATTGATTCATTGCCGGAAATCAATTCTGCAGAATGTATCACAGGTCCGCAGACATTCAGTGATGAAGAACTCGCAGCACATGCAGCAGGCAATGATGCACAGCTCGACCGATTGATTGCGCTTGCAAATGAATATACAGACGAAATCGTGGCTGTCTCTGTCGGAAACGAAAACCGCTTCCCATTTGTAGGACACCTGGTATCTGGGAAACGTCTTGTGGCACATACAAAGAAGCTCCATGCAGCGGTAAAACAGCCGGTTGCTTTCTGTGAGGTTGATATTGATTGGAAGAATCTGGATGCGATTGCGAATGAGGTGGATGTGATCGGTATTCATACCTATCCATATCATATGGATGTTGCAATCGAGGATGCATTTGCCAAAACGAAGGAAAGCTTCGAATCTGCCTGTGCAATCTATCCGGACAAGCAGATCTGTTTTACAGAGCTTGGCTGGGCAACGAATACGGCACATGATGATCACGCCGATTATGCGTCGGTTGCAAATCAGAAGCGTTACCTGTCGGAAGTTGCCGATTATCTGAAATCCGAGGAAATCGTTGGCTTCGTCTTTGAAGCATTCGATGAGCTCTGGAAGGATCCGTCCTCTCCGGCTGCCTCTGAGTGTAACTGGGGTATCTATGATATCAACCGGAAGAAAAAATGGTAAATTCGCAGGTATTCCTCTTCTACGTCTGCAAATGGTCGGACTGTATAATCTGGTTCATCATGAACCTGTGGTTTCGGTAAAGGCTGTTTCTCGTGTAACAGATATGTAAGGTCGTACCATAGCATTGCATTATCAATATCCTTCAGAATTTCCTGTTCCGCATTATCTAATGTACTTCCAAGAAAATGCGTATAAATCATATCAAGCAATTGATCTTCCAGCCGGTTATATTCCGGCAAGGTCTGCTTGAATGGACGTGGAACATCGGACATATAACATTCGCTTGCATCATGTAGCAGACATGCCAGAACCAGACGTGCCGACAGCCCGCGTGCCTGCGCTTCTTTCGCGCAGGCAATGCAATGCTGTCCGACCGAGAAAAAAGTCTGTACGTGCCCGTTTCCGCGGCACAAAAGCGACAATGCATGCGCGATATCTTCGATGCAAAGAAGGGATGCATCTGGATTGACCGGATCAAAATGTTTTCCGGTGTAAGTAGTTATGTATGACATAGTGTATCCTTTCGGTTTCCATAGTTATTTCAATAAATCTTCTTAATATCTCCGATTATACCATACATCTCCCGGAAATGCGCAAGATCCGATGCATCTTGTATCAGCATAATATCCTCAAATGCTTTAGTGGCATTATCCTGAAATCCAGCCACCTGCTCTCCTGTGCAGATGCTGCATTTGATGACAGGTGTTTTCTCGGCTGGGTTGTAGGTGGTGTGTGATTTTTTGTGGAAAAGTTTCATGGTGGGCTCCTTTGATGATGTTAAATTAGTTTTGCTTGCAATAAGGCTTTTGCATAAGAATCCTCTCGCATATGCGGAGAATATTCCGTATCATAATAGTAGTAATTATATGTCATAGATTCAACCCCGTCCGTGCGGAGAATATTGCGTAGCTCCAACTTCACCCGTACCAACTTCGGGTTCATCCCCGCGCATGTGGGGAATATATCATTCCTGCTGAATCGTATATGTTACTTTCAGGTTCACCCCCGCGTATGCGGGGAATATAGCATGATATCCTTTCCGGTAGTGAAAGCGATAGGTTCAACCCCGCGTATGCGGGGAATATATAACTTGTCGATAGGGACATAACTGGGTCACAGGTTCAACCCCGCGTATGCGGGGAATATATGGATTGCAGAGCAGACCGTGACGGTGACATAGGTTCAACCCCGCGTATGCGGGGAATATATCCATGCAGAAAAACGTATAGAGTAATACTCGGGTTCAACCCTGCGTATGCGGGGAATATCTTTTTCTGTTCGCACGTCCGTTCTTTCGCCCAGGTTCAACCCCGCGTATGCGGGGAATATGTTGTCAGATCCCAATCCATCACGGACAGGACAGGTTCAACCCCGCGTATGCGGGGAATATTGATGCACTCACACCTAATGCATATAGATCAAAGGTTCAACCCCGCGTATGCGGGGAATATCCATTTGAATCCGGCGTATAACTTCCTATGTCAGGTTCAACCCCGCGTATGCGGGGAATATCTAAATCTGATGCGACTACAAATAAGAGTTTTAGGTTCAACCCCGCGTATGCGGGGAATATGACATCTCATCAGATAAAGACTTACGCCGAATAGGTTCAACCCCGCGTATGCGGGGAATATCCAGACATTTTGGATCTGTTGGATGGACGTTTAGGTTCAACCCCGCGTATGCGGGGAATATAGTGTCTGTGTCGGGTTCTCGATTAGATTCTTGGGTTCAACCCCGCGTATGCGGGGAATATAAGGATTGTCGTTTTACATCGGAAGCAGAGACGGGTTCAACCCCGCGTATGCGGGGAATATTCCAAGGCGTGGCGGTTCGTTGTGAACCGGATAGGTTCAACCCCGCGTATGCGGGGAATATGTTGAGAATCTGCACAGAGAGAGCATCAGTCCAGGTTCAACCCCGCGTATGCGGGGAATATTTGCTAGTCAACTAGCGCATTTGTGTTGCTTGAGGTTCAACCCCGCGTATGCGGGGAATATGTTCATATTCCCCTTCTTCGATTGTGTCTATTAGGTTCAACCCCGCGTATGCGGGGAATATACTAAAAAGATCATGAAATAATGAGTATTTATAGACACATTATTTCAAAAAATATTTAGTCCATTATTGATCCTGTAAATTAATTCACAATCTGCAAGTGCTCGATGCAAGTTTGAAATTTCAATGTTGCAAGCTCTAGCAACTGTTTCTAATTTGTAATTGTCAAGGTGCAGTTTTCGTCTTATTGATTTTAGCATATCTTTACATCTGAATATAAAAGTATCAAAAGAGAGTCTCTCACACATGTGATTGATAAAGTTAATGTCAAAATCAATATTATAACCAACAACAGTACAATTTCAAATAAAGGTTTTTAGCTTTTGTAATGCTTCAAGTTCGCTAATACTACTTTCAGAAATCATTTCAGATGTTATCCCCGTCATGGCTACAATTTCTGGTGAAATATTGATATCTTGGTATACGAAAGATTGATATTGATCAATTATATGATTCTCTTCTATCTTAAGCATACCCATTTCAATAATTCTATCGGTTTCATAGTTTAATCCTGTCGTTTCCAAGTCAATAATTACATATTGTTTTTTGGATGCTTTTTTATAGGATTGCGTATGTGCATATTTTGCTGCTTTGCTAAATCCTTTTGGCAATATCTTTTGAGGAGCAGCAATAGGATTGTTTTTTTGCATAAGCCATATTCCTTCACAATCAATAGGAGTCCATTCCGTATTGTGAGTTAAAATGGCAAATCCCTGTTCGGAATTGGTTGAATAAACCATGATTGCTTTTCCAGTTTTAATATTATCACACACGCGAAGCCATATTTTTTCGCGAACACGAGCGCTTATTTTGCCAACATATACACCAACATCAATTTCTATAAACCATTTTGTCAGATCGCCCCGTAATTGCTGGGGACAATTTGTCACAGATAATACAACCATGTTTATAATCCTTTAATATAATATTCCGTGTTCCTTGTTGCCATCAATATTATCCCACAAATATAAGGTGCTTTTATAATCTTCCTCGATAAAGTTATCGGATAATAACCATTTTATATCATGTACCATACGGTCTAATATTTGACCATTTTTTAGTACATCTCTTACTTTACGTCTTGTTTCACTACCGATATCTTCTATATCATTATTTGCGGCAATTTCAAAGGCAATAGGTATTGTAACTTCTGCTTTGTATAAATCAGCAATATCATATACAAAAGAAAGTTCGTGACCAACATGAACGAATCCTAATCCCGGACAACAACCTAAGGCGCAAATAACTGCGTGAGCAATACCGTACAAACAGGAATTTCCAGCAGAGAGAGATTTGTTTACAATATCTCCTGTTTCGTATGCTTCAGGATCATAGTTTCGTCCCTTCCATTCAACCTTCCATTTCTGAGATTGTTGTTTATAAATACGCCGTACTCTACTACCCTCTCTTCCGCGGAGTTGTTGCATGGTTAGTTTGGATACATCTTCATCAGGAAAGCGTAATTGATACATTTTTCTGGCTACCTGTATATGTAGTTTTTCGTTGCTTACATATTTGGCTTGCTGCAAAAGCAAGGTAGAGTGATTCGTTAGGGCTCGTCCACTAGCATAAAATCTGACGCCGTGTTCACCAACCCAGATAATGGATACGCCAGCATCACCAATCAATTCAACAGCTCTATGAGAAATATCTGTACCAGGACCTAACAGTAAAGTACTAATCATGGCGGCTGGAATCGACTTGGTTCCAAGTTCATCATGAACGGTAATAGCTCCATTATCCCGACTGATTTTGCAGTGCTCTACATATACGAATGTAATACGATCTTTGATCGTTGCTAATGCCTGTAATTCAGGCTTATCTATTCCTGTCATAGATCAAATCCTCATAATTGTAAGTAGTCCCATGCCATATGCTTTTTCACGTCCTAATCCTTCGATAAGGGTAGATCTGAATTTTTCTACATCATTGATTTTTAGAATTCCTTCATAGGTTACCGCTAATGCACGAATCATTCGTTCGTTTCGTTTGCTGAATGATAACCAAGTGGATTCCATAACCTGTAAGTTATCATTTGAAATTTCAAATCCATGTTTTTCAGCTTGGTCTATAAGCCATTTCATCTGATGCTCAGGTGTTTTATGTGCAATTCGTTTGCCTCTTCCGCTTTCACTTTTTATACATTTCGTTGGGTTTGCAACTAAACGAAATTGCCAAGTGGTTTCATCATTGATTTTATTCAATAGCACATCATAATCTTTTGTTTCGCATGTAGAGGAACTGTTTCCGAATTGCTTCATAAAATTAGATAAATCTGGTTTTTGCGGACTAAGTAATAATAAGTATGTCTTTCCGTTGAATTTATCTAATCGCCAAAGTGTTCGTAAACGATCATTGTTTGCGTGGTTAAATGAATCTTCAATTGCACCATGAAATTTGTTTCGGCATACGAGTGCGAGCTGTGTTTGCTTTTTGCTAGTATCTAATTCAATTCTAGATAAATACATAGAGATAATCACCCCAGTTCTTTCATTGGATCATGTGTTGTTTCTTTTGTTCTATATATAATCTTCCCAGGCATATCCTTGATATTTCGGTATCCATATTGCCTATAATTGGAATTAAAAGAAATAGGAACATCCTTTTTTAATGCACCATTATCAGATTCCATAATAATACGCAATTCAATTTTATCACTCCAACCGAAAAGGGCTTTTTGACGCCATTCAGGTATTAACCAAGGGTAAGAATATAAAGCAGCATATAGATCGGAGTCGGATAACCCCATATCTAATGGCAGCGTTGGAGGACATGACTTTCGCCCTAAAAAGATACAGTATTTTGGATTATGTATAGCTCTTTTTATAGTATCCAACAAATCATAGTCTTCAGAAGCTAATCCTGCTAAAAAAGTTGCATCACTCAGATATGCTCGAGAGGAAAGATTTTTATTTAGCTTTTCTCCCATATCTGTAATTTGAAAGTCTTTCATATATTCTCCCTGACAATCAATGCGTACACCGAATTTGAGCGTATTTAATTTTTCGAGCGAATCTTCTCTTTTTAGACCTAATGCTGCGGCGATTAATCCGATAACACCACTTTTAGTTGGATAATAATCTGTATTTCTATTATCATATAACGAATCCGAACCCCATGATTGTAATGGCCCACTTAAGCGTAATAATAGTGTATACAAATAATCACGCTCCTTTTTAATTTAATTTTTTGAGTTCATCAATTACTAATTCAGGCAGATTATTCATCTTTACGCGGTCTGCATCTATAGATACATCGTCTAAACATACAACCCAGCTCTTCGTAGGGAAATTTATATAATTATCATAAACTTTTTTTGTATATTCAATAAACGCCTCGATAGATTTTGCTTCATATCCATTGCTGTTTTTTGGAACAGGCTTTTCAAATGCTCCAGCCATGTTAACAGGTTGATCTTCTCTGAGTGTCACATATGTAAAACAAGGTAATGTTCGGTTTGCAAATGTATTTTGCTTTCCTGTTGGCATTGCTTTAATAAAAGCTTGTAAGTATCCGTTGATAACATCACTTACTTCGTCGATATTTAAACCATTTTCCATCAATTCGGAAATATTGACAGTGGAATAACGATAAAGTGTAGAGGAGTTAAATTCAACGGTTCCTAAGTGCCCAGCTCCGGCATTATCATCGGTATTGCAGTCATCTACAGCAGTAAAATAGTCAAATTCGTTACTTACTGCATGGGTGGAGATACAATGTGCTACTTGTGCAGCGGCATCAAAATTTAATTCAGGATCACTGGCCGCCATTCGTCCAAATAATAAAATATCTACACTTGGATTATTGGTTAGTGCGTCTCTCCATTTGTCTTTGTACTTTTTATCTTTTTCCTTTTTTGATGAATCATCGGATGAATATTCTAAAGCAAGTTTAGCTAATGCGTCAATTTGCTTAGAACTAATGAAAAATAGTACATCTTTTTTCCCACCGCTACTTTTAATTTTAGCCTCTGTCAATGCAACTTCTGCAATCTTTTCCAAAGTAGATAAATCCTTGGTTGTATCAAGTTCTTTCAATCGATCGACTAACAGCATTTTAATATTTTTTGTGCGAAAGCCAATTTGTTCTGAATCAAATAAATGATTGAACTCAAATCGCATCGCTCTCTTCCATGATTGGGAAGAAACTCTCGCACGATTTACGCCGCCATATACAGCAGTTTTGGGACTGCCGGTATCATCCCTGTTTACACAACTTGGTGGTACGGTCTGTAATACATGTAAGTCTAAATATAAATTTTTATTCATTGTTTGTATCCTCCTTATTTTCACTGTAAAAATCCTGCCCTAATTTCAGGCATACACGGTTTCTTGATTCTTCAAACTGAAAGGCATAAATATCTTCAGCCAGGTCAGCATAATTGATCCGAATACCTTCGTTACGTATAAAAGTAATGATGTTTTTTAAGTGATATGAAAATTCGTTCATATCATTGGATGTAATCAACATTTGAAGTTTGTTTCTCATCCTTTCCTCGGCGCTGGAATCATGAACCAGTTGGCGTAACGCATGTCCCAAACTTATATGATTAGGCGTGTGTACACAATGTGTTTTTATGTCATTCCCTTGTTGGTGCCATGCAAACATGGTAAGTCCGATATAACAGCTCCATTCGGCTTCTGTTATATTACCGTTTGAGGACCAAAAACTGTGAGGCATAGTTTTTAACAAAATGCCATATAATTCGGGTAAATCTCCTGGCATATGTCCAACTCCTTTTCGCAATCTGGCTAGTTCTGCATTTACAGTAGATGGTTCTGCATTTTCCTTCCAATAATTAATTTTTTTGACCATGTATTCGCCTATTTCTTTTCGTTTACTCATTTTTAGTCACCTCCTTTTTCCTGCTTTTTAGGATATAATTTATTTAATGCTATTTTGAATAATTTATATGCTTGGGTAGATAACAGTGTGTATTGTGGACTGAGTCCGGATATGTATTTCTTAACAATGCTGTCAGCAATTGTAGCTGATGTTGTCTGCCATTCATATAGTTTGTTGTCTCGGTTACTGCTATTTGGATCAATACTGATTAGCCATTCACGGAAGGCGGAATCAATTTTATAATAATATGATTCTGATAATTCGTTTTTTATTTGACTTACTCCGACTTTGTCACCTTTATATATATCAGATGCCAATGTTTGTGTAAATTTGTAAAAACAAATTTTATCTACGCTTTCACATTTGTTAATCTGATCTGTTATTAAAGATATCCATAGTTTCCCTATTTCATTTAAAAGATCTTTTGATAGCGACACTGATTCATTAATTACTTCACCATTTGTATAACTCATGCCATCGCCATATTCCAATCCGATCATTTGAAAGGTTATCAGAGTTTCGTTATCCAACAGAGAGTTATTTACAAGACATTCTAACCAGAAAATTAATCCAGGTTTTAAATCATTATCAACAAACAGACTAGGAAATTCTCTCCAGGCAGCAATTTCCTTTTTGTGTTTTTTCGGCTTAAAATTATTACTTTCCTGATTATCCCACTTTAACAATGTCATTGGTTCTATATAGTCATTGGTTGTGCTATAATAATCACCGCCAATTGATTTAAAACCTGTAATCTGTTTTTTGTCGTGTTTTAATAATAATCTTCGTGATTGGAGCGTATATAGTTGTGCCAAGTTATCTGGAGGGCTGATTTCTATGCCAGCTATTTTTCGAACATCTTGTTCCCAGATTGGTAATGGTTTTGACCAGGCATCTCCTTGATTATTTAATGCGCATAAATTTAATAAAATAGTGCTAAACAGAGAACTGTCATCAACAGAAATAAATCCTAATTGTCCAAGACGCCCAACTCCAGCGGGTATACTCTCGTTTCCAATCTTTGTTTTTACGTTTACAGAGTACGCATTTGTATAAATAAGCCATCTGGTTGCTTCAGAATAAGAAATATTTTCTATATATTTTCCATCTATCATATGAAAGTGGTGCTTAGAAGCTTTATTATTACTCTCTTTTATGTTTCCGAATAAATTAATAATGCTATAATCAGTTCCAATTTTTAAATCAGCAACCTGCCAGAAAGGTGTTACAGGATGAAAAAGATAAAACCGTTCCCGATATTTCTCTAAGTAATTACAAAATGCATCGGATTCAAACATTCCTTTTTCCCAGTAATCAGACCAACGGTCTAATATTTCGTCTTCTGGATTGCTATAATTTAATACATCATCTTCCCTGCCATCAGCATCGTATCTGTAAAAAACAGTTATTGCGATTGCAAGTAACAACCGTAAGATCGCTACATCCTGTGTAACTGTCTCGCCGGCTAAACGTTTGTATTTATGAGCATTTGTAAAAACGTCAATCAAAGAGACTTCTATAATCTCATTCTCATCATTTAGAACCTTAATCCAAGATTCGTCTAATAAACAAAATTCTTTATCCATGTGTTTCCTCCTTTTCGACAATGAGCCCTAATTCAAAATCATAATATAAACGATGTCCGCACAAATTAGCTGTATTATTGTTGTCAAGCAAAACGATTAATTCTCCTTGCAACCATGGATTATGTTGCCAATCGGGTAACTTGTTTTGTAAATCTTCTAATTCCTTAATGGTTTGGTGTAACATCCATGGACTTGAAAATAATTGGGGTAAATATAGCCTTTGTCTGGCAATTTCAATACCGTCTTCATCTGATAAATTGTGACGATGAAATCTTTTATCATTTGAATGGTTGTTAGAGTAAACAAAGCCAATTTCATCGTCGTTATATTGTTTCATAATAATAATTTCAATCGATGATTCTATATCTCTAACTGACATATCTCCATTTTGATTAGAATCTGGATTCTCATTTTCTAACATACCCCGGATGTTTTCCTTTCTTGGATATTTCAAGAGAAAACATTTTGCGTTAGATTGTTTCTTACTTATTTTCGTATTAAATTCAGTGATTGCATCAGAATAATGTGAATTATTTGTAAGTCCACAATTATCATCGGTATTATATACTCTTTGTACTAACTGAGGTATATCTTGTGGTATAGAGATTTCGTCTGGCAATATATTAAATGTGCGCATCAATAGATAATCTCCATATACTCTTTTGCTTCCACTATCATATGGTATATCAGGTGTTTCATCCGTAGAATCTAATAGGACATAGCAATGAGCTTCTTGTAGTTTTTTAGGCCGGGAATAATGATGTTTTATATCATCCCTATTGTGTCGATGCAATCGTCCAATTCGCTGTAATAATAAATCCATAGGACATAACTGCGTGATTAAAATATCAGCATCATAATCTAAGGATTGTTCAAGCACCTGAGTTCCGATGAGTATAAAACGATTTCGGTCAGTGTCGCTTGATTTTTTTCCCATTCTTTCTAGTAGAATCTTTTCTTTTTCCAATCGATGTTCCATTGTGAATTGAGAGTGATACAAAAGTACTTGGGCATCTGGAAATGCTTCTTTTATCAATTGATAATACATTTGAGCACTCTTTATTGTGTTTAATATAACACAGGCACATCCACCTTCGGATAATTTGTCATCTAGTATATCAATTACTTGATCGGAATTATGTAATGGATGTAGTTTTACTTTCCGATTTTTTATTGGTTGATCAATATTAGTTTGATGAATACTCATTCCATCAGTCCAGGTAAGTAAGGGATAGGATATATTTGTTTTCCAATCAATACCATTATCACATATCTTATTAAGTCCTTTTTCTCGTCTTTTAAGCCCTTTTAGATAACGATTTATTAAATCATTTCTACGATTTAAAGGCAATGTTGCAGATAAAAGTATTACAGGTACACCATAGCTTGCCATCCATTCAATAGATTGATCTAAATATTGATTCATGTATGCGTCATATGCATGACATTCGTCGATAATTACTACTTTTCCAGATAATCCTAAGTGCCTGAGCATAAAATGCCTGCGGCGAAGTGAAGACATCAAAAATTGATCAACCGTTCCAATAACAAAATCAGCTAATAGAGATTTTTTGTTACCCTGAAACCAAGGATGGACATATATCCCACTACTGTTATCATCAGAGTCAATAACAGATCTCCCCTGTATTACCTGTTGTTGATAATTCTTGTTATAATTAGCACCACTGTGAGCCAATTTGATAGCATTAAGCGTATCTTCTGATACAGAGGAAGCCCATTGGTATAATCGATCATATAAACCGTTACAGGTTGCCTGTGTTGGCAACCCCATGAATATACCAGTACTATTGCATTTTGATGCAATAACTTCTGCCATACTCAAGGCTGCTTCTGTCTTACCAATTCCCATTTGCGCTTCTAAAATGAATATGCCAGGGGCATTTGTGGAATTGACTGCGCGAATAACTGCTTTCTGCACTTCATTTGGTTTAAAGTCAAAACGTTCCTGAAATATTTGATCATTCATACTATATATTTCTGAATGCCAGGATTCGGGAAAATGAAGTTTGTTCCATGCAGTAACAATTCTCGCGTTGCAATCTATATCATAAGGATTATCCATGATACCAATCAAAGGAAACAAACTTGTATTACTAGCAATCCAATCTGCAATAATTAACAGACCAGATAGAAGTATTTGGGCATTTGTAGTTAATGTTGGTATAGTGGTAATAGACTCTAATTCTGACACGTTAAGTGCTTCGTCAACAATAGTGTGCCAAATGGATTGCCACATAGAATATTGTGTCTCATTATTCTCTTCACCATAAAAATTACCAGGATACAATTTAACCAAATCATCAATTCGATTTAATGATTGATTTGGATAGGGAATTCCATGGTGTGCACCTATTACGTTTGCTATTTCCTGAGGCAGGCATAGTCCTATGGTGTCGCTCTGAAGTATCCATTGTCCGGCATAGGCGTGAGGTGTTTTACCTTGATGAATAATATTTTCGTGTATGTTTAATCCGGTTCCTGAAAGATTATCATATAACAGAGCAACTTTATTACTTATAATACCTTGAAAATATGATGTGGCTTTTCCGATGTCATGGATATATGCTACAAATAGTGCGACAGCATAAAAATCTTCATAACGCATGTCACAGCTTTCAATTGTTGCGTCGGAAATCCAGTCCTCTAATAAGCACCGCATGATACCAGATGTATCATTTAGATGAACGTAGAGGGGCAGCCAGTTAAGATTGTTATCTACTTTTCCTATTAAAAGCTTATCTATCATGATTGCTCCTTTGTGTTTAAAATTCTTTGAACCATTTGTATATTATAGTACACTATCACTTGTACAAAAAAACGGACTTGTAATCATTTTTTTGGATTTTATTTAAGAAAATTCAGATTATAATAAAATCTCCCCAATAATAATCCCCACCAATATAATTAATTTTACTACAAACATTTACAAGAAACAATAAAAATATCCATGGAACACAATAAGTTCATAAATACAATAAAGCCGCATATCCATAACAGATACGCGGCTGCTTGCGTGTGGTTGAAATTATCTTTGAATGCGGATTAGTCAATCCCAAAACTCCGTTCATCTTCCACCACATCCAGCTTCCTGACATCCATCCCTGTGATTTGGACAAATCGACGTCCGGCGAGGAATGCGATCAGCTCATCAATGGCTGATTCTGCCCCTTGCACCTCCATTTCGACATCTCCGTTATAGAGATTCTTTACCCAGCCGGTAAGCCGGAGCTGGTTTGCCTTGTGTTCGGAATAATACCGGAAGCCGACACCCTGCACGCTTCCGTGAAATATGATATGTTTTCTGACGATATCTGCCATGTTGTTCTCCATTTATATGTGTTTTTCTTGCTTGCTTTTCTGCTTCAGAATCAATAATAATTTAATTATAAGCCATTTTTCTTGCTGGTGCAATGAAATAAAAAAGAGATAATCATTCCAATAGAAATAATTATCTCTTTCCGTGTGTATCGTTATTTACATTACAGACACTTCTTCACATCATCCACGATCTGTTCCACAGTCAGATGATTGTTCTTTAATACGTCATTTACATCGTAGCGGTCGAGGAATTCCTTCTTGATACCGAAGTTCAATACCTTCATGTCTGAAGCACCGTAGAACCGGGTGATCTTCTCACCGAAACCACCGTCCAAGATGCCATCTTCGAGGGTGATAACCACATCGTGGTTTGCCATCAGGTCTTCGAGCATAGCCTCATCAAAACCGGTAATGTAATACGGATTGATAATCGTTGCTTCGATGCCGGTTGCTTCTTTCAGTGCTTCGGCTGCGTCTACACCAAGTCCGTAGAATGATCCAAGACCGATGATTGCAACCTTGCTGCCCTGCTTTGTAATCTCGTACTTGTTCAGCTTCGAGAAGTCCTTTGTGACAGCCTTTCCGTCTGAGACAAATGCGCCGCCCGGTACGCGGATTGCAACCGGATACTCTGTCTGGGCGATGCTCCAGTCTAACATGGCAAGGTACTCTTCCTTTGTCGTTGGTGCGAGGTAGACAAGTCCTGGGATATTTGCCATCATAGGGATGTCGTAGATGCCGAGGTGTGTGACATCGTTCATACCATAGATGGACGCAGAAAATGTCAGGATCGTTGCCGGATTGCCGTTTACACACAGATCCTGCGCCAGCTGGTCATAGGTTCTCTGGATAAATGTGCTGTATACGCCGTAGACCGGTTTGCCACCGCTTTTCGCAATACCGGAGGCGAGTGCCACAGCTGTTTCCTCGGCGATTCCGACATCCACGAATTGTCTGCCCGCTTCCTTTCGCTTATCTTCCGTGAAGCCCATTACCGTCGGTGTGGCAGATGTGATGGTCACAACACTTGGATCTTCTTTCATTTTCATCATCAAGTAGTCACAGGTAACGCTGGAATAATCCTCACCACCAAAATCTGCGATTACCTCGCCGGTCTCGATATCGAACGGCAGATGCCAGTGCCACTCTTCCTTGTGTGTTTCGGCGAGCTTGTAGCCTTTTCCTTTCAAGGTACGAATGTGTACCACAACTGGTTTTACGCTGTCCTTGACGCTCTCAAACGCCTTGATTAACGCCGGAATATCATTCCCATCATGAACATACACATAGTCAAGTCCCATCGCCTTAAAAAGATTACATTCTGCCTGTCCGTTTGTCTCGCGCAGGAGCTTTAAGTTCTGGTAGAGGCCACCGTGATTTTCAGCGATCGACATATCGTTATCGTTTACGACAATGATCAGGTTGCTCTGCAGCTCAGATGCAAAATCAAGTCCCTCTAATGCTTCGCCACCACTCAAGGAACCATCGCCGATGATCGCGATCACATTTCCGCTCTCGCCTCTCACATCACGTCCCTTTGCAAGACCACATGCTAAGCTGATAGAGGTAGATGTATGCCCAATCACGAAATGGTCATGGTCGCTTTCCTCCGGGTTGCTGTAGCCGGATACGTCATCGTAATGCTCCTTGTAGAGATACGCGTCCTTTCTGCCTGTGAGCATCTTGTGTGGGTAGGTCTGATGGGATACATCAAACACGAATTTATCCTTCGGAGATTCAAATACATAGTGCAAAGCAATCGTTGCTTCTACCATACCGAAGTTTGGACCGAAATGTCCGCCGTGGATGCTCGCACGCTTCAAGAGCGCCTGACGCATTTCCGCCGCTAAGCTTGTAAGTTCGTCATTTGAAAGCTTCTTCACATCCTCAGGACCGTTGATTTTCTCAATGTACATAACGTTTGTTCCTCCTAAAAGTTCTTATTATTTATCTCGCAAAAAAGGACGAATACGATCCTATAAGCATCAAAAAAGTCCGTTTATCGAAGCCGCTTCAAAATCTCCTGAAAATAATCCGGAAGGTCTGCATGCCATTCCATATATTCTCCGGTGATTGGGTGGTCGAACCCGAGTACCCCCGCGTGCAATACCTGCCCCTGTGTGGCAAAAGGCTTCTGCTTTGGTCCATACACCTCATCCCCAAGCAACGGATGATTGATGCTTGCCATATGGACACGGATCTGATGTGTCCGTCCGGTTTCCAGCTCACATTCCACGAGGGAGAAGTTCTGCTTTAACCGTTCAATTACACGGTAATGTGTGACGGCATGTCTGCCGTTTGGATCGATTGCCATTTTCTTGCGGTCGGTTTTGTGTCTGGCAATCGGTTTGTTAATTGTTCCCTCATCTGTGGCAAACTGATTGTAGACGATCGCTGTGTAGACACGGTGAATATCATGTACCTTGAACTTATCGGACAATACACGATGCGCCTGATCGCTCTTGCAGGCAACTAAAAGTCCGGTCGTATCCATATCAATCCGGTGAACGATTCCCGGTCGTAATACCCCATTGATGGAGGATAAGGAATCCTTACAATGGTACATCAGGGCATTGACGAGTGTTCCGCTTGTATGTCCCGGTGCCGGATGCACAACCATGCCCTTCGGTTTGTTGATGACAATGATATCATCATCCTCATAGACGATATCGAGTGGAATATTCTCCGGTTCGATGTCTAATTCTTCTGCTTCCGGGATCTCTACTGTGATCGTATCGCCTGCCCGGAGCTTATAATTTGATTTGGCAGATTTGCCATTTACAGTTATGAAATTATCATCTAACAGCTTCTGGATATACGAACGCGATTGGTCAGGTATCTGTTCAGTCAGATATTTGTCCAGTCGCGTGCCGATGTCTGTGGAAGCTGCGTCGATTGTAAATTCGTAAGTTTCCATATTGTAATATCTTAGTCTTTTTTTGATTTTGAGAATAACACATCAATTTCGTGGTCGTGATAGTAAAATGCACACAGTAAGATCAACACGATCATACTCACGGTCACATAGATATCCGCGACATTAAAAATCGGAAAATTGATCAGCCGGAAATCAAAGAAATCCACTACATAATGTAAAGAAATACGGTCAATCATATTTCCGATTGCGCCAGATACAAGGAACACCAGACAGACACGAATTGGGGTAAAGCGCCTGTTCTCTGGAATTTTTGCGAAAATACCTGCACAGACAAGCAACACAAGAACGGTCAGAATCAGGAAGATTATTCTGCCGTTTTTGAACATGCCCCATGCGATTCCGGTATTCTGAATATATGTCAAATGAAATACATTTTTGATCAGTGGATGTGATTCATATAACGCAAAGGATGTGCGTACGATGAATTTTGTGATCTGATCGAATGCAACAAGCAAACCGATACAAAGAATCGGTATTATATAGATTTTGATTTTATTTTTAGTATTCATCCTGATATCTTTCCTGTAATTCTTTGAGTGCCAGAAGCATATCTTCCTCGCTTACATCCATGTCGATATACGCGTGTCCGATCGTCTCTAACAAAATAAATTTGATTTTTCCACCGATGGCTTTCTTGTCGTTTTTCGTATAGGATACGATTGTTGCAAAATTCGCGTCGGCTGGCAGCTTTGGTACATGGTACGGTTTCATGCTGTGTAGGATATCTCGCAGCTCTGCCTGTGTAATATTCCCTTTTTTGTAGGAAATGATACTGGCAAGTGCACATCCGATCAGCACGCATTCTCCATGCAAAAATTCAAAATTCATGTATTTTTCGATGGCATGACCGAGAGTATGTCCAAAATTCAACAGTGCACGCTCTCCCTTTTCGGTCGGATCGTTTTCGACGACATTTTTCTTTACGACGTTGCTTTCGTAGATCATCTCTCCAACGGTAGGAAGATCAAGCGCTGCAATCTGTGCTTCGTTTTCCTTCAACCATGTAAAATAATTGGCATTCTTGATCAGACCATGCTTGATGATCTCGCCCATACCCGAACAAAACTGGCGGTTCGATAATGTCTTTAACACAGACAGGTTCATATACACCAGTTTCGGCATATGAAAGGCGCCGACCATGTTCTTGTAGGAGTCAAAGTCCACACCGGTTTTTCCGCCGATGCTGGAATCAACCTGTGATAACAGGCTGGTTGGAATCTGGATAAAGTCGATACCGCGCAGATAGGTTGCGGCCGCATATCCGGTCAGATCACCGACCACACCGCCGCCGAGGGCAATCAGTACATCATTTCGATCGAATTTCTCTTCAATCAGATGGGTGTACAGGTCTCTGACAACATTCAGATTCTTGCTTGCCTCTCCTTCTGGAAAGACAAAGGATGTAGTATATGTGCAGGCATCTTTGATAGAAAGCAATATAGCATCCAAATACAAGGATGCTACATGACTTTCGGATACCACACAGATTTTACGGTTACTGTAGCCAAGCTCTTTTATCATACTGGGAAGGGCATCAAAGCTCTCTTCATATACGATATCGTAGATTGGCTTATCATCAAGATGGACAGTTAAATTCTTCATGGTAACTCTTCTTTCTGTATGTAATACGATATTTGATTAGATGAATTCAAATCCATCATCGTCGGTCTCGGCATCATCGTCTTCGCCTTCTCCGATCAACGCTGGTCCGTTGTTCTTTTTTGTTTCTACTTCACCTTCGATGCTCTCTGCAGATTCTTCTGTATCTGTTGCATCGTCAGATTCAGACAAATGAGAGATTGTTGGAATCTCGTCAATATCTGGCTCTTTTGAAACTGGCTCTGGTTTTACTTCCGGTTCCGGCTTTCTTTCTGGAGCTGGTTCCGGTGTCGGCTCCGGTTTCGCTTCCGGCTCTGGAGCACGTTCTGGTTCTGGACGCGCTTCCCGTTTTGGCTCTGGTGGTTCTGGTTTTGGTTCCGGCTTCGGCGCTTTGGCTGTCTGAGCAGCGGCTTCCCTTGCTTTTTGAACTGCTGCTGCAGCTTCGGAGCTTCCGACAGTTGCCCGCTTCATTTTTTTACGTTCTTCCGCGGAATTGGCAACCTTCAAGGAAGATTTTTTCTCTTCTGAACCTTTTCTCTTTGCGTCAAATGGATTATAATCCTTTTGCTCCTTTGGCTTAAAAGGATCAACAAAATTCTCTCCGGCACTTAAAGATTGTGTATATACAGCACTTGTACTGGTTGTATCGCCACTGCCAAATCCACCATTAAATCCACCCAATGTAGATTCATCGCGCAACTGAGGATCTCCGGTGTAGGCACCAAACCCGTCACCTGCAGAGGCGGAAGCCTGTTTCTCCTCGCCACCCATGAGTGTCCATGCACGATCATCAATCATAGAGGATGGATCAAAATCCTGCTCGCCTAAGAACTCAAACTGCTTTTTCAGTAACGAACAGAAATTAGATTTGTAAGCGGTGTATTTTGCTTCTAATAATGCAATCTCATCTTCCAGACGCTCCAGACGTTTCTCTGCGTCAGACACAATGTTGTTTGCCTGAATTTTGGCATCACGAATAATCTCCTTTGCTTCCTTTGTTGCATTGGAGATAGTCTCTACGGTGTCTTTTTCCGCACGCTTCAAGCTTTTCTCAAGATGTGATTCTTTGGAACGATAATTCTGTAATGTATCGTTTAATATGGAGACCTTCTCTTTTAACTCCGCATTTGAACGATACAAGGATTCATAGCTTTCTGAAACACTGTCAAAAAATGTATTTACATCTTTCTTGTCGTAACCCAAACCGACATGAAATTTCTTCTGTTGAATATCAACTGGTGTAAGCAACTTTCCAACCCCCCTATTCGTTTAGTACTGTACGTATGGTGTCAGGGCATCCTGACCAACCAATTCCTCTCTCAAATCTCCGGATACTTCGATATCCTGAGGTGTTGCAATAAATATGTTGGAAGATACCACATTCAAAGAGCCTCCCATTGCATAGCATGCACCGCCAACATAGTCGATGATTCGCTGTGCGACTGCGACATCCAAGCCCTCAATATTTATCACGATTGTTTTGTTTGCACGAAGGAAATCAATGACGGACTGTGCCTCATCTGTCTCCTGTGGTTTAATTACAAATACTTCACTACGGTTGCGGAAATCTGAGCTTCTGCTGTAAGACTTCTGGGAGTCCTTGAAATCAACCAGTTTGCCACTGGATGAACTGCCTGCTGTACTCCGATGTGTAGTCGATGCCTGCTGTGTAGCTGCTTCGTATTTGGAAGCGGAACGTGCAGCTGGCTTGCTGAAAGATGGTTTTGATTTCGATGCACGTGGTTTTACATCTTCGTAATCATCGTCGTCATCGTCATCATAATCATCGTCGTCAAACAGATCGTCATCGAACTCATCTTCATCATCATCTATATTTTTGACTTTGAAAAAATCCAGAAAACTCTTTTTACCTGCATCCTTTGCCATAACCTTATTCTCCTTAATTAAATATTATAATTTCGCGCACCGAAAATGGCGGTTCCGACACGAATCATAGTCGCGCCCTCCTCGACGGCGATTTCATAATCATTGGTCATTCCCATTGATAAAACACTCATATCAATATTATCAATGCATTTGGATTTTATGTCAAGCGATAATTGATGCATTTTACGGAAATAAACACGATTTTCTTCTGGATTTTCCACAAATGGAGCGATCGTCATGAGTCCCATAACATGAACATGCGGCATATCCTTGATCGCGTCAATCAAAGCGTAAACCTCATCCTCCCGGATTCCAAATTTTGTTTCTTCCTGTGCAATGTTGACTTCGAGAAGAACCTTTGCAACTACCCCTTTTTTAGCAGCCTCCTTCTCAATTTCTTTTGCCAGATGCACCGAATCCACACTGTGGATCAGACATGCCTTATCTACAATATATTTTACTTTGTTTGTCTGCAGATGTCCGATTAAGTGCCAGTGAACCGGTTTGGATACATGTTCGTATTTATCAACCATCTCCTGCACTTTGTTCTCACCAAATTCCATCACACCATGTGAAAGTAATTCCTCTACATCGGATAATGGTTTGGTTTTGCTGACTGCAATGATCGTAATATCCTGAAAATTTCGGCCGGAGCGTTCACACGCTTTTTTGACATTTGCAACTACCTGTTCATAATTTTCGTATAGCATCTTGATCAAGACCTTTCTAATTTTTAATATATAAGCTGATTTTCTGTGACACTTTGTGCATCCAGCACGATGTTATCGTAGGCTTTCAGCTCTTCGCCACTTTCAATCAGAACAAATTCGTCGATTGTTTTAATCACAGTTACCCGGCGGAATTCTGCAATACCCTGATTGGCAAAATAAACACCGGTCAGTGGATATAATTCTAACAACGATGCTGCAATCGTAGCATTCGAGGTAATATTGACCAGAATGTCAGAATCCTCAAAGCCTTCTGGATCAACATAGGCGTATTTCTCGTCTGTCTTATAAATCTTTGGCTGCATCTGCTGTATAGTTTTGTTCCCATTGTCATCGGTCCGCTGCAGGTTGAGACGGTTCTCGTTACTTTGGTTACTGCCTGCAGACAGATAGCTGAGTGGAATCCGATAGACCTGCTTTTCTACAAGTGCAGACGAAGGAATCTTCAGACCACTCTCATCGGACTGAATCAGTTCCACAGTCACGAAACGCTCGGACAGATAATTTGACATATATTTATCGATGGCAATGTTGATATAAGAGCCATCGGAACCTTCAATAATTGTAAAAGGCATCGTAATCGTAAAGTTCGAATTGTTGATACGGAACTTCACATATGACTGCCCGTCCAATTCTGCAAGCTGATCCTGTGAGATCGGCGCAACGATGTTCCACTGTTCGGATGGGATGATCTTCACGATAGTGGAACCGGCTTCTGCATAATCCCCGGATTTCATCGCCTTTTTATCGTATCCGGCTTTATCAAAATCGGAAGCTTTGATCTTTTCAGAAATCTGATAATTCTCATATCCGTCAATGTAATATGTTACAAGCCCGCTGTCTGGGGCACTGACCGAAGACAGTCCGCGTCCAGAGGAGCCTGCCTGCTGCATCAGTACTTCGTTTGTCAGCTCGAATACCTTGTTGTTAGCGCTTGTCTCGAAGCTGTACGCGTTGTAAAAGGTTACATCGCTGTATGATAACTTGTAAGAAGATATCAGGGAACGGATGCTTGCATAGTCATTACTTGACAACAGTGCGTTGTAATTGCTGTCAGAATTATTTTCAGTATTATAGATTTCTCCGGTCTCATCAATGGTACATACAGTAGAGTTCTTTTTTACTTTTTCTCCATCGGTGATATAGTAACAGAGATAACCGGATTTCTGTGTGTTTACGATAACCTCGTCACGGATTGCAAGTCCCTGTAAGGTAATATCATTGCTGACATCACCTTTGCTGACCTGATAAATCGTAACGGATTCTTTGCTGAGCGAAGATACGACGCTGATTACGACATACAGCAAAACCGCTGCAATAACTATGGTTGCAGCGTTTGCACGTATCTCTTTATTCAGTTGTATAATACGGTTTGGTTGTTTCATATCCTCACCTGATTGTGTGTATTTTACAGTTTACAGACAACATTGGCTGCATATTCTGCTGGCAACATGGATTCTTCCACGGCAGTACTGATGACAAATGTAACATTGTATTTTTCGGAAATCTTATCAATCTCTTTCAATGCAGCGCCAAGTGCATCTGCCTCGATGTTACACATCATCATGAAGTTATCCAAAAAGATGTGAGTTACATTATGGTTGGAAGAAATCAGTCCCTGAATAAAGCCCATAAAGGCATCCGGGGATTGAATATCGTACTCGTGCAGATTGACGAGCCGGATGACATTAGAAAGTTCATACATATGCTTGTTGCTCTTATCAATGTAAATGATAGAACCGCTAGTACGCTTGCTTTCGTTGTTCGCTCTTTCCACCATTTTGCGTGTTTTACCGTTTCCTTTTGCTCCAATAATTAGTTCCAGCATCTCATGTCCTCCTTAGTCTGTTAAACATAATAAACGTATAATAGAATTGTATAAGTCCGCTTTGGAATTGCCGGATGATGCGACAACTACATAGTCCTTACCGTCCTTGGTCAGATACATGGCAAGACAGTTACCAGCTCCATCGGTCGTTCCTGTTTTCCAGGATTCCAGATGGAAGGTCGCTGGCAGAGACACTTCTCCCGTAACAAATAAATTTGTTGCGGTGCTTTCGGTATCAATTGCTACGCCATTGGAATCATAAAACGTATAAGTATATGTATCAAAACCATCAATATCCCGTAGGATCTGATGATTGTGGACTTCTTTTACAATGAGGTACATGTCATATGCGGTCGAATAGTGATTTGGATCGTCCAGTCCGTGTGGATTCATAAAATGAGTGTTTGTAGCTCCGAGCTCCAGGGCTTTCTGATTCATACGGTCACAGAAGCTTTGGATATCCCCACCCACATACTCTGCCAGATACAGGGCATAATAATTGTTGGATTCTAACATCAGCCCATACAACAGGTCTTTTACGGAAATGGTATATCCACGATGCAACTGGCTGGGGGCAACATCTTCTGCTGTCAGATCATAGTTTTGTGTGATCTCAACCATATCATCGAGTGAAATGGTTCCGGCTTCAATGGCATCAGCCACAACAATTGCAGTCATCATCTTCGTCATACTTGCCGGATACATACGTTGATGTACATTTTTGGCGGCAAGCACCGTCTGGTCGGATTCATTGATTAAAAGTGCGTAATAGTCTTCGGGAAACAAATCCGCCTGGGTACGGTCGTCACGATAAACAATCGTGTCATCCTGATGGAAATCAACATTGTCCGATTGATGAACCAGATGGTCGATCACGTAAGTGGCGGAATCAACATCAGGATACGCTGCCTTTACGTGATTGTTGACAATACAGACAATAGATACAAACAATACCAACAGTACAAGTATTATTAAATTTCTCGTTAAATATTTACTTCGCATAGTTTTTTAGTGCTTAAACAGTTCTCGCCAATCTAAGTCACCACGATCCAACGCTTTGATCAGCAATTCCGCGGTTGCAAGATTGGTTGCAAGTGGAATATTGTGAATATCACAAAGCGAAAAGATGTTATTGATATCTACATCGTGGCTCTTCTTGGTCTGTGGATCGCGTAAAAATATCATCATGTCCAGATCATTGCTCTCAATCATGGCACCGAGCTGCTGCTCTCCTCCGGTATGCCCGGCGAGGAACTTGTGGACAGTCAGATTGGTAACCTCTTCAATCATACGTCCTGTCGTTCCGGTTGCATAAAGTTCATGATGAGACATAATCCCCCGATAAGCGATACAGAAATTCTGCATTAATTTTTTCTTCGCATCATGTGCGATTAAACCGATGTTCATGTACGGTTCTCCTTAAGTAACATTATAGTCTTCCCTAGTAGCTTGTTTTTTGCATACTGACATTTAGCACGACTCCGATTCCAATCGAGATACTGATCAGGGAACTGAGCCCGTAGCTGATAAACGGAAGCGGTAGTCCGGTGTTTGGTATAACACCGGTTGCAACACCGACATTGATGAATGTCTGGTATGCGATCAGACAGCCCATTCCGGCTGCAATCAGCATGCCTTTTGTATCTTTTGCATTTCTCGCTACATGGATACATTGTAACACTATTAACAGTAGAATTGCAATAATTATTACACTTCCAACGAAACCAAGTTCTTCGCCGATGACAGAAAAAATGAAGTCTGTCTGCTGCTCCGAAATGAAATTTGCATCCTTTACTGTGGCGATGGTTGAAGTGTTTAAGCCTTTTCCAGTAAGCTGTCCGGAACCGATTGCCATAACGGAGTTATTCTGCTGTGTATAGTCGGAGCCGTACTGCCCTGGATAGATAAACTGCAGGATTCGGTTCACCTGGTAATCACGCAGCAAGTGTTGGTTTGGTCTCTGAATATACCACAGAAAGCTTCCTGCAAGTGGAACAAATACCAGCAGTGCAATTCCGATGATTTTATAGCTTAATCCAGACAGATATAACATTGTGACAAGAACCATAGCCAGACACAGAGTCGTGGACAGATCCGGTTCTACTGCGATCAGTGCCAGGGATAATCCAATCAGAAGCACAAACAGGCAAAGTCCTTTAAGTGTATTGATTTTATTATCTTCTTTCAGTTTATCCAGAAAGGTTGCAGTAAATAAGATCATAAGGATCTTGGAAAATTCGGATGGCTGGAACTGGATACCTCCGCTTCCGCCAATCATGATCCATCGTTTTGCGTAATTGACTTCCACACCAAAAAAGATAACGGAAAGTAATATAACCGCGTTAATGATGAAAAACACACGGTAAAACCGGCACACAAAGTCGTAATTTAATAGAGAGACAAAAATCATAATGATAACGCCAAGCCCAATACCGATGGTCTGTTTGGGCGTGAATGAACTGTCTGCACTGTTGATCATGACAACGCCACAGATCATGGCAATGATGACGGTAATCAGTAATTTGAAATTATAGTCTCTGAGACTGAATCTTGTGAACATCTTTATCCTTCTTCTTTAACCAGCCGAACAAGCGGCTCCTTTTTTCTTCTTTTGCGAGATCCTGCCCGCAGATCCGCATGGCAATGTGGTCGTAGGCACGTCCTGCAACACAGTTTTTTGTTGCAATCGGTGTTCCACGGTTACTTGCGATGACGATATTCTCATCGTCGTAGACGCTTCCGATATGGTTGACCCCAAGGATTTCTACAACGTCTTCTACAGACATCATCTCGCCCCGCTTGACCATATCCTGTCGTACTCGGTTTACTACAAGGTCAATCCGTGGTATCTCGTTTGCATTTAAGATTCCAATGATGCGGTCAGCATCCCGGATAGCAGAAACCTCTGGTGTGGTCACGACGATCGCACGTTTTGCAGCAGCAATAGCATTTTTAAATCCCTGTTCGATGCCTGCCGGACAATCGATAATTATGTAATCATAATCTGGCTTGAGCTGATTGATGAGTTTGATCATCTGCTCTGGAGAGACGGCGCTTTTGTCGCGCGTCTGGGCTGCCGGGAGCAGAGATAGCGTATCACACTGCTTGTCACGGATGATTGCCTGTTGATGGCGGCAATTTCCTTCTACGACATCGACCAGATTATAAACAATTCTGTTTTCAAGCCCCATGACAACATCCAGATTCCGAAGTCCGATATCGGTATCAATCAGCAGAACTTCAAATCCATGTCTAGCAAGGGCGTATCCTATATTTGCGGTTGTCGTAGTCTTTCCGACACCGCCTTTTCCTGATGTAACAACGATCACTTCACTCATGATAAATCCTCCAGTCTATTTCAGGCTATATACGAACGTATCAGGTTTCCCTTTGCACCCGGAGGTTGCAGCACCGTGGAGTGCTCCGATGATAATGATATTGCCCTCGGATTCAACGCTGGCACCTGATTCCACATCTCCGACAATCACGATGCTGGCGGCTGCCTGTATGGATTGTCCGTTCTTTAAGTTGCCTATATAAAATAGACCGTTTTTATCGGAGTAAATTGATTTCTTCTTAGGCTTTTCGATGGAACGCGGTCTGCGTCCGATGCGAATGCCTTTGTCGTTTAGTGTATCGATGATTTGCTGTTTTTCGTCCTCTGTCAGATCCTTACCTTCAAAGGTAACGGTAATCGGTTTGATGTTCGCATAATATCTTCCGGTTGTTTGAAGCTTATCAGAAAGACAGGTAACCACCTGACTTATGGTAGCCTCCGGCGATATAATCAGTCGAATCCCCGCTTTGTTACCTTTCATCATAACGGGACTAATCATACTCCACCTCTCTTTGACTAATCTTGGGACGGCGTTGCGTTGCCGCTCATTTCGGCACCAACTAATTTATCTGGATCATACATGTATGCATAGATGAATCCAGCCAATTCTCTGGCATTGGCGGAGGAATAACCATTTTGGATAACACAGGTTACGGATACTTCCGGACTTTCATATGGTGCGTAGGATACAAATAACGCGTGATCCGGCTTGTCTTCACTCTCCTGCGCGGTTCCGGTTTTTCCGGCGACATGAACATTGATCCGGTTGATCAATTCGTCGGAACCAGCCGAATACGCAACCACGTTTCGCATACCCTGATGGACGGCGTCCCACGTGGAGCTGGCAAGCTGCACCTGATTTTTCACTTCTGCATGATTGTCCAAAATGACATTTCCCTCGTAGTCGGTTACTTTATCGATCAATGTGAGGTTATAACAGGTTCCGCTGTTGGCAATGGTTGTCACATAGCGGGATAACTGGACGGGTGCATAGATATTTTTTGCCTGTCCAATGGCGCTTCGAACGGAGTCGTTATCAGAGATATGCGGCTCGATTTCCGGAAGCTCCAGACCAGATTTGTCTCCAAGGCCGAACAGCTCTGCGTATTTCTGAATCCGTTCAACACCGTAGGCATCGTTATAGGAGCCATCTTTAATCGCCAGATCATATCCGAGGTTGTAAAAGAACAGGTTGCAGGAATGCTGAATACCACCCACGACATTCAATCCTCCGTGTGCACTGTTGCCCCAACATTTTGGAGACGGTGTGATCTTTTCAAAAAGTCCGTTACAGAAGTAAATCGATCCGGTGTCAATTACTCCCTCCGTGAGTCCTGCAATCGCAACAAGCGGTTTGTAGGTGGAACCTGGCGCGGTACGCTGCTGGCTGGCACGGTTGTATAGAGGCGTTGTCTTATCGGCTAACAGCTGATTATAATAAGCGGTATCTACTTCGTTGGTCAGATAGTTGTTATCGTAGCTTGGATAGCTGACATATGCTTTGACATCTCCAGTGTTGACGTCAGTCACGATCACTGAACCGGAACAGATATCCAGTGCCAGCATGGCAGGCGTAATCTCCTGATTCTGGATTTTTTTACGCATAAAGTCATAGGCACCGTAATTTCCAGCGAGGTATTCCTGATACTCGGTGTCACCGTCGACGTTCAAAATTCCCTGATCATACAGAAGCTGTACAACTGCATCTCCGGTTATCATTCCGGATTGTAGCATAACTTTGATCACGAGTTTGTCGAATTCACTGTCTGTACTTAAATATTCAATAATATAATCGCATAATGCGTTATAAATCTCGTCATTATCATAATAATCGCTTTCAACCTTCAAAGCGGACAGGTCGATCGCCTCCTGGCTGATTGCATATTTCAGATAATGTTCCAGAGACGTTACATTGTTTGTATAGTCGATAAACTCCTGATCGTCTTTGTCAATCATGGAGGTATGGAAAATATTGTTGTCGCTCAAAACCTCACAGATATATTCCATGTAATGCTGATAGTTCTCATCCAGCTCAGAAAGCGGCGTGAAGGTAGATGTCAAAATAGTATCCAGATTGTCAAGGGTTGCCTGTCTCTGGGCATCGATTGCCTGAATCGTTGCTTTTTCAGTATCTGTTGCATCTTCTGCGCGCATATCATCCTGTGACAGGATGTTGTTATTAAACAATCCAAAATAAACATCAGAGATCGCGATGCTGGCATTTTCCTTGGCAATTACGTTATAGGCGGGTGTCAGATACGATAAAATGATCGAGGTAATCTCATCTTCCAGCGTATCATAACAGTATTTCTGCAGATTTAAATCCAGAGTCAGATAGACATCGTTTCCGGCTGTTGCGGGTTTGGATTCAACAGTGTCAATAACTTTACCAAGGTTATCGACATACATCGTCTCAAGACCATTTGTACCGCGCAGATAGGACTCACAATACTGCTCAATACCGGTTTTTCCGATCATTTCTTCGTTTGTATACTGCTCCTCATCTGAAAGCTCTGCATTTTTTTCTTTCATTTCCTCATCGGAAATGGCACCGATATAGCCGATGACATGGGCGAAATATTTGGCGTCGTTGTAGCGGCGCAGGGATTTGACGGAGACAGACATGCCAGGAAGCTCATCTGCATGCTCTGTAATCGCTGCATTGCTTGTCTCACTGATGTCATAAGCGATGGTAACCGGAACATACTGCTGATAGCGGTTCATCCACAACTTGTAACGTACGCCGACAATCTTTAAATCTGCTTCTTTGCTATAAGAATCTGAAACATCAAATACTTTGGTATTCAGATATTCCATGATATCGTCCGCAGTTGCATTTTTCTGTTCGTCAGGCATGGAATCATAATCGGTTTTTGCATAGACATCCTTCAGGAAATTTTTCAACTGCTGGTCTTTGACTGTAAACTGGAAGTTCCCATTTGCATCAAGCTTGATCGGGAAATCCAATGTTAGGGAGTCGCCGTTTTTCTCTAATATGGAGATTGTCTCGTCGACAATCTGGTTTTTCAATTCATTCTCGCTGATCTTCAGGTTCTTTGCCATCGTTGTCTGTGCGTTGTCATTACTGAAAACAACCGAGTAAGAAAGCTCATTGTAGGCGAGCAGGTTTCCATTGCAGTCGTGAATATTTCCACGCACGGAATCGATCGTCAAAGTCTTCTTTGACTTGTAGACGAAATTCTCCATATGCTCTTCTCCCTCTTTGATCTGCAACACAAAAAGCTGATGTACCAGAATCGAGAAAAGTACAAGGACGACAACTGTAACCGGAAACAGACGGCTTTTTACATAGTCGACAATAATCTCTTTAATTGATTGTAATATCTCACGTAACATAGATTACTCATCTTCCTTTAAACGTTTGTTGATCTTTACATAGAGCTTGTAAATGATCACCGTTAACAAAGCGGTACATAAAATCTCCGGCAGAATCACATGCAGAAGGTATACACCGTAATTCGTTTTATTCTTTAATAAGAAACTGACAATATAGATAATCGTGTTAAACAGAAAATCATCCACAATAATTACTATCAAAGGCAGTAATACATCTTCAATCATGTAGTTTTTGTGGAAGAATCCGTTAATATAACCAATAAACATGTACAAAAGCATATAGGGCCCGAGGATGCTGGAGAAAAATATATCCACCAGCAGACCGCTGCATGCACCGACCAGCAGACCTTCTTTTCTGCCGCGCATCAGTCCAAAGGACATTGTGAGGATCAGAAGAAGATTCGGTGTGATCACACTTAAACCGTGAAATCCAAACACCGTCGACTGTAATACAAAATTTATGACAATCAGAATTGCCAAAGTTATGATTCGTTTCAGTTTATGTTTCATAATTTGCTGCTTCCCTTACATTTGCTTACTCGTGGGAGACGGTCTTTTTTTCTGCCGTAATGACAAGCACATCTGTGATGTTTGAAAAATCAACTGCGGGTGTAATATAGGCAGTCATTGTCAGGTTGTTTGTGTCATAAGAGGTCTTTGCCACATAGCCGATGATCAGACCAGAATGATACAGGTCTGAAATCGGCGAGGTTACAACCTTATCTCCGATTGATACATTGGCGTCCTTATCAATATTTTCAACAAGCAGATAACCGCTATCATAGAGGTTCAGATCTCCCTCGACAGTACAGAGTGCATTTGCAGGCATGACCTTCGCGCTGATATTGGAATTGTCATCGATGACTGCACGTACTTTGGCGTAATCATCAAAGCATTCCGTGATGATGCCTGCGACGCCATCGCCACACAAGACATTAGCACCCTTAAAAAGTCCCTGTTTGGTTCCCTTGTCAATATAGAATGTAGAAAACCACGAAGTGGAATCTTTTGCAAATACATGGGCAGCCGTCATCTCATAATCAGGATAGGATTCATCCAGATCATACAGATCCCGCAATTCCTGCAGTTCCAGCATTTTATTCTGATAGTTTGTGATCTCCTGCTTACAGGATGCAAGCTCTGCTTGCAGAGCTTCGTTTTCGTCGGTCAGTGTTTTGATTTCGTTCAGATTCTTCATTTTTGAATCCGTCCACAGACCGATCTCGTTGATTCCTTTCTGAATTGGCGTGATCAGCTTGCTTGTAAAGCGCCTGATGCCTGCGACTTTTGGTGCAGCTGCATATGACAATACGATCAGCACGATGCCGATAATCGTAAATGTAAGTAACAGATATTTTGGATGGATATCTTTTCTTCGATCAAATCTCATAAAATGCCTCTTTCCAGCATACTTAAATAATGATCTCCAGCGACGATGATATGGTCAGATACCTGAATTCCAAGCAACTGCCCTGCATCGCGGATGCGAAGCGTCGATTGGATGTCTGCCTCACTTGGTGTAACGCGACCGGATGGGTGGTTATGTACCAGCACGATGTGCACTGCCTCATAGCGTAGCGCGTGAATAAATATCTCGCGTGGTGACAGGTAAGTCTGATTGACCGTGCCAGAGGATAACTCCACTTCCTTGATTAAAGTATGCGCATTTGTAAGTAACAATAAAAAAGTTTTTTCAACGGATAAAAATCTGCACTTCTCCCTATAATACGCTCCAATTGTGTCAGGAGTATGAAATTCCAGTTTTTTTTGCAATTGTTCGAGATTCATCCGTTTGGATATCTCTGCCAGTGCAAGTAGCTGGATGGCTTTGACCTTCCCGATACCAGGGATTTTCGTCAGCTCCTGTGGCAGCAAAAACTGCAATCCAAGTAATCCTTTTTGCGTATCGTGTGCATTTAATACCTGATTTGCCAGATCCAGCACGCTGGCCTCTTTGGTGCCGGTTCGCATGATCAGGGATAACAGTTCCGCATCCGAAAGTGCGGAAACACCATACCGCTCTGCCTTTTCGTAAGGGCGTTCGCAGACAGCTAAATCTTTGACTAATATATGCATAAGCACTCCTTCCACCTCTCCGGGTGCGAGGCTTATCATCGCCTAGTCTAACATACTACAAGTCCTTTTTCTACCATTTTTTCAAGGGACATCATGATACCAAACTTTGCATGGGGATAGGTCAGTCCACCCTGAAAATATACGGCATATGGCTCTTTCATTGGAGCATCGGCAGAAAGTTCAATGGATGCACCGGATACAAATGCACCGGCAGCCATAATGACCTGACTGTCGTAACCTGGCATATCCCATGGGATTGGAGTTACAAAGCTGTCAACCGGTGCTGCCGCCTGAATTCCTTCACAGAATGCCTGGATATATTCCGGTTTTCCAAATTCTACTGCCTGAATGATATCATAACGAGGTTCTGTGGCATTCGGAACAGATTTAAAATGCAGGCGTTCATAGACATTGGCGGCAAAGATGGCGCCTTTTAATGCAGCTGCAGTTACAGTTGGTGCTAAAAACAGTCCCTGTGCGATTGGACGGGTTGCGTTCAAAGATGCACCGACCTCCTTTCCAAGTCCTGGTGTTGTAAGACGGTACGCGCAGTTTTCAATATATTCTTTCTTACCGCAGATATATCCGCCGATTGGAGCAAGTCCGCCACCCGGATTCTTAATCAGGGAACCGACAACCATATCTGCACCGACATCGGATGGCTCAATTGTCTCAACGAATTCGCCGTAGCAGTTATCAACCATACAGATCACGTCTGGCTTGATGGATTTCACAAATGCAATCAGTTCACCAATCTGTTCGACTGAAAGGGTTGGACGTACATCGTATCCCTTGGAACGCTGGATCTCGATCAGCTTTGTCTTCTCGTTGATGTTTTTCTTAATGTTATCATAGTCAAAACTGCCATCTGGCAATAAATCAACTTTGCGGAATGTAATGCCGAATTCGGCAAGAGATCCCTTGGACTCCCTGATGCCGATAACTCCCTCTAAAGTATCATACACTTTTCCGACCGGGGACAAGATTTCATCGCCCGGACGCAAATTCGCGGACAGGGCAATGGATAGTGCATGGGTACCACAGGTAATCTGCTGACGTACCAATGCGTCCTCGGTGTGAAATACATGGGCGTAAATCTCTTCGACTGCTTCTCTTCCGCGATCGTTGTAGCCGTATCCGGTCGTACCATTCAAATGGGACTCTGAAAATCCAGCTTTCTGCATAGCAGAGATTACCTTAATCTGGTTTTGTTCTGCAATGCGGTCGATCTCCTGAAATCTTGGAAGCAATGCCTGTTCGGTTGCTTCGCAGAAATCGTAGACCGATTCTTTGATGCCAAGACTTAAATAATAGTTTTTAATTTCATCGGTTGCACTCATAATATTCTCCTGTAATTGATCATTGTAAAATTATCGTATATTTTTCTCTGCAAGATGCGTCATAATTGCATCTTCCAGCTTCTGGTCTGTGTTTAAGATATCCTTGTCGAGCCAGATTACGTCCCGTTCCCGCCGAAACCAGGTAAGCTGACGCTTTGCAAAGTGTCTAGTGTCGCGTTTTAATATCCGGATGGCTTCTGGCAGATCGTATTCGCCGTTCAGGTATCCAAGGATTTCTTTATATCCAATCCCCTGCATGCTTGTATCCTCTGTGGTCAAATGGTAGGTGTCGACTAAAGAACGAACTTCTTCCACAAGCCCGGAGGCAAGCATTTCGTCAATGCGCTGCTCGATTGTCTCATACAAGGCTGCACGGTTTCTTGTCAGCACAAAATATGCAAAGTTATATGGAGACGTCTTCTCACGCTCGGTCTCATTGTGTGTCGAAAATTTCTTTCCAGTCTGATGGAAATATTCCAATGCCCGGATCACACGTTGACGGTTATTGGCATGGATTGCTGCGGCGGATTCCGGATCACATTCAGCAAGCATCGTGTGCAGACAATCGTTTCCCTTTTCGTCTCCAAGGGTTTCTAATTCTTTTCGGTAGCCATCCTCGGTTTCTTCATCAAAAGAAATATCATATAAAAGAGCTTGAATATAAAATCCCGTTCCTCCAGTGATGATCGGGATATGTCCGCGCTCATAGATACCAGCCATCGCTTCTTCTGCATATTTCTTGAATTCCATAACATTAAAACTGTCCTTTGGTTCTAAGATATCAATCAGATGATGCGGGATGCCCTGCATTTCTTCTGGTGGTATCTTCGCTGAACCGATATCAAAATGTTTGTACACCTGAATGGAATCGGCGGATACGATCTCTCCGCCTACATCGTTTGCAAGCTTTAAGGAAAGCGCTGTCTTTCCGACTGCGGTTGGGCCGGTCAGTATGATTAAATTGTTCTTTTTTTCTGTATTTGTCATAATTGATGTAGGTATTGTTTCATTTTGTGTGTTCGTCCGCAAGGATTATGAAACGATACGGTGGAATTTCTTTTCCAGTTCGGTCTTACTCATAGAGATGATGGTTGGTCTGCCGTGTGGACACGTATATGGGTTTTCCAGACTGAGCAGCTTGTCAACCAAGGCATCAATTTCCCGAAAGGATAACTTCATATTTCCCTTTACTGCCGCTTTACATGCCATAGTAGATAATTTCTTGACAAAAATATCATTCGACATGTAACCGGAATTCTGAATCAGTGAGCCGACAAACTCTAAGAACATATCCCGTCCATGCAGACCAAAAAGGTTGGATGGAATTGCGTTGATCTTGAATTCATTGCCGCCAAATTCCTCGATATCATAGCCAATTTTCATAAACAAATCAAAGTTATCTAAGATTGCCTGCCGCTCTGCATAGGTAACGGTAATTACCATAGGCGGTAAGAGCTGCTGGGAAAACACCTGTTTATTCTTGAGGTTTTCCATCAGTTCTTCGTATTTTACCTTCTCATGTGCGGCATGCTGATCCATGATATAAAGATTGTCATTGTATTCAATCAGCCAGTATGTCTCAAATACCTGACCGATCACACGGTGCGAAAGCCGCGCTTTTTCCGTCAGAAAATCATCGTCAAAGAGCGTTTCCTGCTTGCCAACCGTGTATTTGTAGGCTGCTGAATTTTTGTCCATTTTAGACAGATCCGGCTTGTTGGATGGTTCCGCTGGCTGGACCTGTGTTGGCTCAGAATTGTCTGGCTGAGACGTTGTACTATTCTGTTGCACAGTCTGAAACGCGGTTGCTGCGTAATTGCCCTGCCGTACTGCCTGAGCAGTTGTTGAACCGCTCTGCTGCTGTATTGGCTGAGCTGAAGTGGTTGATTTGTTCGGCTGCGGTGCTTGTGCAGATGGTGCATATACAACGCCATCGTCGGCAACCATATCAGCGATGTTCGGAAGCGGTGTCCCATTCTTGGAAGCTTCCTGCTCTTCTGATTTCCGAAGAGATTCCAGAATCTTGTAGGTCGGACTGTAGCTTCCGGCACGGACGTTTTTCTGTGGAATCGTCTGTGACTGTGCCCGTCTCACCTCAAAAGGCTCTGCGGGTTTTTGCTCCGGGTGGGAAATCACAGGGGAGGCAATTGGTTTTTCTCCCTCTTTCGGTATGATCTCCTTGTGGGTCAGAGCCAGCTTTACAGCTGTACAACAGACCTCAAACAGCTTCTTCTCGTTATCATATTTGAATTCCATCTTGGTCGGATGGACATTGACATCGCATTTTTCCTGTGGCAGATCCAGATACAGTACGGTAAATGGAAATTTGTGCTGCATTACAAAGGTACGGTAACCTTCTTCAATCGCGCGGTTTACGACGTTGCTTTTAATGTACCGGTGATTGATAAAATAATTTTCAAGTCCACGGTTTCCTCTTGCGATAAAAGGCTTGCCGATAAATCCAGACAGATGAATATCACCGTCAGTGTAATCAATTGGAATCAGATTGGCAGTGATATCTCTGCCGTATAACTGATAGATTGTATCCTTCAGCTTTCCGTTTCCGGAAGTATCAATACGTGTCTGTCCGTTTGCAATCAGTTTAAAGGATATTTCCGGATGTGACAGTGCAATTCGCGTCAAAAGGTCAAAAATATAGGAACCTTCTGTCATGGCAGACTTCAAAAACTTCTTACGTGCCGGTGTATTGAAAAACAAATTCCGAACAACAATCGTGGTGCCGTTTGGCACACCGACATCTTTGTATTCGATTTCCTTTCCACCGTGGATGACATATTTGATTCCAGTCAGGTCGGTCGCGGTTTTTGTGATCATTTCCGTCTGTGAGACGGCTGCAATCGTAGAAAGTGCCTCACCACGGAAACCAAGCGACAGGATGGAATTTAAGTCTTCTACATGTTCAATCTTACTTGTTGCATGACGCATATATGCCATGCGCACTTCTTCCTTTGGAATGCCGCAACCGTTATCGGTCACGCGGATAAAGGAAGTTCCGCCGTCCTTAATCTCGACGGTCACTGCGGTGGAGCCAGCATCAATGGCATTTTCCAAAAGCTCCTTTACGACAGAGGATGGACGTTCAATGACTTCGCCGGCTGCAATTTTATCGATGGTCGCTTTATCTAATACTCTAATCATATGTTATGTACCCTCATAGTTGTTCATAAACAATGGCATCGGTTACTGCTGTTTCAGACGTTCCTGTAATTCCTGCAAGTATAACATTGCCTTGATCGGTGTCATATTATTCAGATCCATCGTTTTTAACTCGTTGGCAATCGTCATCTCCACAGGGGAAGAAAACAGAGAAAGCTGTTCATAGTCCGAAGATCTTGTCTCTTTTTTCTTTGGTTGCTCAGAAAGTGCCGGCTTGATGTCGATATCTTTTACCTTCGTTGTGATATCGGAGTCAATCAGCTCATTGCAGATTTCGCGTGCCCGTTTCAAAACTGGTTCTGGCACACCGGCAAGTCTGGCTACCTGTATACCATAACTCCGGTCTGCACCACCCTTGATAATCTTGCGGAGGAAGACAATGTCGTCGCCCTCTTCCTGTACAGCAATACAGAAATTATTGACGGAGGAAAGCTTTCCTTCTAATTCTGTCAGCTCATGATAATGCGTTGCAAATAATGTCTTTGCGCCTAATATGTTTGGATCGGCAATGTATTCAACAACTGCCCATGCAATCGAAAGACCGTCGAAAGTGGATGTACCACGTCCGATCTCATCTAAGATAAGAAGGCTGTCTTTCGTTGCGTTGCGTAGGATATTTGCAACTTCATTCATTTCGATCATAAATGTTGATTGTCCGCTTGCGAGGTCGTCCGATGCACCGACACGGGTAAATATCCGGTCACAGAGTCCAATATTTGCCGACTCTGCAGGGACAAAGGAACCAATCTGGGCCATCAGCGTGATCAATGCAGTCTGACGCATATAGGTGGATTTACCTGCCATATTAGGTCCGGTAATGATCGAGATACGGCTTTCGGCATTATTCAGGTAAGTATCATTTTCCACGAAGCTGTCGTTTGCAAGCATTTTCTCAACAACCGGATGTCTGCCGCCTTTGATATCAATCACGCCATCGGTATTTAAGGATGGACGGACATAATTGTTCTTGTCAGCGACATATGCAAGGGAACAAAGGGCGTCTAATTCTGCAATGTATCCAGCCATCTTTTGTACACGGACAAGGGCTGCGGCAAGTTTTTCTCTTAATTCCACATAGCAGTCGTATTCGAGCGCATATAGCTTATCCTCTGCGCCAAGAATCTTGCCAGAAAGAGTATTTAATTCATCTGTCGTAAAACGTTCGGCGTTTACCAGCGTCTGTTTGCGGATGAAATAATCTGGAACTAAGGATTTGAATGAATTTGTCACCTCAAAATAATAGTCAAAGACCTTGTTATATTTGATTTTCAGACCTTTAATTCCTGTTTTTTCCCGTTCTTTTGACTCCAGATCCGCCAGCCATGTCTTACATTCGGTTTTTGCCAGACGCAGCTCGTCAATCTCGTCGCGGTATCCCTGTTTGAAGATACCACCTTCCTTGATAGAAACCGGAGGTTCTTCCACGATTGCCTGTTCGAGCAGATCATACAGATCTTCCAGACTATCGTAATCCTCGTAAATTTCATTGATACGTTCACAAGGAAGCTCACGGAGCAGATTATAAATATCCGGCAGATATTGAATGGATGTCTTGAAAGCGAGTAAATCCCTTGGATTGGCAGTCTTCAGTGCGATTCGTGTCAGCAGACGCTCCAGATCGTAAATCGTATTCAAATATTCGCGCAGTTCTTCCCGAACGATCAGCTCTTTGTTGATCGCTTCGATTGCATCCAGACGTTTTTCAATCGCATCCTTATATAAGAGTGGCTGTTCGACAAATTCACGCAGTTTTCTAGCACCCATTGCAGTTTTTGTCTTATCGAGTACCCAAAGCAGAGAACCACGCTTCTGCTTATCCCGCAAGGTTTCAGTAAGTTCCAGATTCCGTCTGGTTGCGGAATCCAAAATCATAAAGGAATCCACAGAATACGTCTCGATATGGTTGATATGTGACAGGGAACTCATCTGTGTTTCATGCAGATACTGCATCAATGCACCACAGGAAGCAACACAAGCCGGGCTGTCCTTTAACCCGAGTCCCTCGATACTGTTGATGTGAAACTGACGCTTTAATGTTTCTTCGTCTGTTTCTAAGTTAAAATAATAGTCCGGTGCTTCGGTATGAGATACCTGCAACCGCTCACATACGGCGTGAATCTCTTCTACCTGTTCTACGCCAGCCTGATATAATACCTCGGATGGCTGGAATTTATTGATCTCATCAACGACCTTTTCTGCCTGTTGTATCTGGCAGGTCTTAAATACACCAGTTGACAGATCCGTAACGGAGATACCATAGTTTTTCCCAACATAGGAAATACACATCAGGTAATTGTTCTTGGACTCTTCCAGACTTTCGGAAGACAAATTGGTACCCGGTGTTACAATCCGTATGACCTCACGCTTTACAAGTCCTTTGGCAAGCTTGGGATCTTCGACCTGCTCGCCGATTGCTACCTTGTAGCCTTTTTTTACAAGCTGATTGATATAAGTATCTGCTGCATGAAATGGAATCCCACACATTGGTGCCCGCTCTTCCATACCGCAGTCTTTTCCGGTTAGTGTAATTTCAAGTTCCTTGGATGCTAAGATTGCATCATCAAAGAACATCTCATAGAAATCACCGAGACGGTAAAATAAAATACAGTCTTTATATTTTTCTTTAGTTGCAACATATTGCTCCATCATAGGAGATAGCTTTGCCACGCCAATCACCCAATCCTTTCACCCATGAAGTAAAATCCCTTACAGTCTGTCAGCTTTACATCGACAGTCGTTCCGATCATATCGGCAGTTCCCGGAAAATGTACCGTTACATTCTCTTCGGTTCGTCCGGTTACAAGTGATGCATCGTGATGATTTACTTCCTCCACAAGCACAGGCTTTACCTGATCAGCAAACCGCTTGATCTGTGCATTCGAAATCTCGTTGACTAATGTCAGAAGACGGTTAAAACGTTCCTTGATGACATCTTCCGGCACCTGATTATCCATTGTTGCAGCCGGTGTTCCGGTGCGCTTGGAGTAGATAAATGTAAACGCCTGATCATATTTTACTTTACGGATAATATCCAGTGTATCCTCGAAATCTTCTTCTGTCTCACCCGGAAATCCGACGATGATATCGGTTGTCAGGGAGATGTTCGGCATCTTGGCACGAATCCGGTCAACTAACGCAAGGTACTGTTCCTTCGTATAGCGACGGTTCATGCGTGTTAATATGTTAGTGGAACCTGATTGTACAGGCAGATGCAGATGCTTGCAGATCTTCGGCTCTTCTGCCATTACCTCAATCAGCTCATCTGACAGATCTTTCGGATGACTGGTCATGAAGCGTACACGCTCGATGCCGTCAATTTTGCACACTTCCGTAAGCAACTGTGGAAATGTTACACGATCTTTCTCGTCCACTTCAACAATCTTTCCGTCCTTGTATTCATAGATATTGCCATAGGAATTTACATTCTGACCAAGCAGCATAACTTCGGAAATTCCCTGCTTGGCAAGTGCTTCTACCTCTGCCAGAATCTCTTCTTTCTTGCGGCTCTGTTCACGTCCGCGTACATATGGCACGATACAGTACGTACAGAAATTGTTGCATCCGTACATGATATTGACGCCGGACTTAAATGTATATTTCCGCTTTCTAGGAAGCTGTTCGACGGTCTGTTTTGTCTCATCTAAGACTTCGATTGTCTGCTTGCCTGTTTCTAAATAGCTGTAAATAAGCTCTGCTAATTTGTAGATGTTATGTGTGCCGAAGATAATATTTACGAATTTATACTTCTGTTTCAATGTCTCAATGACATGTGGCTCCTGCATCATGCAGCCACACAGACACACGATCATGTCTTTGTTTTTGTTCTTTAATGTCTTGACGTGGCCGAGATGTCCGTATAATTTCTGATTCGCATTCTCGCGAATCGTACATGTATTAAAGATTACAAAGTCAGCTGCCTCGTCGTCCACTTCTTCATATCCGATCTCATCCATGATGCCTTTGAGCTTCTCTGAGTCGTGGGAATTCATCTGACATCCAAAGGTCTGGATGTTGTAGGTAAGTGGTCGATTCAATGCTGCCTTTTTCTCAAGTACAAGTGTTTTGCACTGGTTCATGAAATAGTATTGTCTATCCGGCTCCATAGTTGGAATTGACACGCTGTTCATTTGTATTTCCTCTTTCTTATATAATTTGTGGGTGTATGTATTCCAATCCCACAATTAAATTATTATATAAGAAATCGGTTTAACTTTCAACCGATATGGCAGGAAATTTGTTGAAAAAAGCCGGAAGGTTTTACGTTCCGGCTTCAAATAAGGTATGGTATGGAATTTATTTATAATGGGGCTGCGTAGTAAGGAATTACCAGCTTGGCTCCACGATAAATCGTATCATCGGTCAGGTTGTTAATAAACTTGACTTCATCGATGTATTCCTGATAACTGTTATATTCTTCGGAATAATGCTCTTCTGCAATTGTCCAGAGTGTTTCGTCTTCATCAATCGTGATGCAGGCATAATATTTCTGATTGGATGTTGCTGCTTCTGGGTTCTGCTTTTTGTTGTTGACACCAAATATTATACAAATGATAAGTACAAGACTAAGTCCCAAAATTAATTTACGTTTCATAGCTGTTTCCTCCCTGTTGCTGTTCCATCTAAGGAACATCTGTTCGATGATTGAATTATACAGAACATCCGTTCTTTTGTCAACACTTTTTCGAATAAATGTTCGATTTTTCCGAGTGGGGAGGAGAACAGGCTTATTGCACACAAAAAGCGCAGTATAAACTGCGCTTTTCAGGGATTCATTATTTGAATTCAGATAAAGTTGGAATATCGGAAAGAACACCGGTGTATTCTTTTCCTTCGGTATCCGGTTCCGCATCCATGTTGTTTTCCGGTGGTTGATAACGTAATGTATATCTAATAAATAGATCATCAAACCCTTTTTCTTCATAGAATGTATATACATCCTGCAAAGCGCAAAGGCATGCGTTAAGTTCTGTCTCGTTTGTATATTCAGCAACGATTTCGGCATTTGTCAGATGCGTTTGGTCGCTTTCTGTTATTTCATAAGATAAAATATCAGTTGGAAGCTTATCTGCATACGCGGCAAATACACAGTCGTCATAATCATCCAACAGCATATTGGCTACGCTTTCCACGCCATAGAAGGTGTTATCCAATACATGGAATGTAATGTTGTTTTTCTTATCTTTCACAGTCCATAAAATATCCGTGTATCCATCCTCATCTTTATATTCATGGGGGATTATATCCACAGTAACTCTTCTTATGGATAACGTTTCTTTGGCATATGATTTGATATCGTCCGCGGTATACTCTTTTGTGCAGCCGGTTATGCCCACAACTATAAAAAGCAGGAAACACAAAGTCAGAATATATTGTACAAATTTTAAATGCCGGACATTTTTATTTTCGATTGTTTGCTTTGTTCTTAAGATCTTCATATTGCTGCTCCTTCATCTGCTGCACTTCACGTTCCCGCTGTTTCTTCCCGATCTGGAATGGGATTTGAGCAAGAATCAGGATAATCGTGCAGCCAATGATCATACGCAAAAAGCCTTTTCCGAGTTCTTTTATTGTACTATCCTGTCCCTCATATTGTAGTTCCTGAATATCAAGAACCTTGCCGTAAGTTTTCTTATCACAGCAAGGACAATGAAATTTCTTTGCATAATGGCTGTAATTTTGCGTATTTACAAAAGTACCGTTTGATATATGGGTACGGCTGCTCTTCTTATATTTTATCATAGCCGGGCGTGTTGCCTCTTTTCCGGTTACTTCATATATCGTTCCGCATTTTTCGCATTGTACCTGTACGGTAAGCCCCGCAGCTTTTGCTTTGCGGACATTATGAAGCGTGATGATGAAATTCACAACAAGCCACAGAAATAAGCATCCTCCCATGGCAATAAGCGCTATTGTATCCAAATCCATATTACAATTCCTCCAGATCCTTTACTATATATAACACTTCACAACCCGGCAAAAAGTTGCATGTAGTACGAAAATAAATTCTTAATCTGCGAGTTTCTCTAACTGCCGCATCCAGATCTGCACGGATGCGTCGCTTGGCATACGCCAGTCGCCACGTGGGGATAAGCATACACTACCGACCTTCACGCCATCCGGCATACAGCTCCGCTTAAACTGCTGGGCGAAGAAACGGCGATAGAACATTTTCATCCATTTTAAGATGGTTGCAGCATCATAGATTCCTGCAAATGCACGTTTTGCCAGATGGAAAATCTTCTCCGGGCTGTATCCAAAACGCATGACATAGTACAGGAAGAAATCATGCAGCTCGTAAGGACCGACCGAATCTTCGGTCTTTTGCACGATGTTGCCGTGTTCATCCGGTGGAAGAAGCTCCGGACTGATTGGGGTATCGATGATATCCTTCAGGACTTCCGTGCTGTCCGGGAAGATGTTACATTCGATCACGCTGGCAATCATCCATTTGACAAGTGTCTTCGGGATGCTGGCATTGACGCCGTACATGCTCATCTGATCGGCGTTATAGGTACACCAGCCAAGGGCAAGCTCTGACAGATCTCCGGTTCCGACGACGATGGCACCGATTTTATTCGCATAGTCCATCAGCACCTGTGTCCGCTCGCGTGCCTGCACATTCTCATAAGTAATGTCTTTGATCTCCATATCATGTCCGATGTCCACATAATGTGTTATACATGCATCCTTGATTGGGATTTCCTTCACGGTGATGCCGAGTGTCTGCATCAGGGTTAGGGAATTTTGGTATGTGCGGTTCGTCGTGCCGAAGGCTGGCATCGTGATTCCGGTCAGATTCGTAGCAGGCAGCCCCATCTTCTTCAAGGTCTGTGCAGCCACAAGCAGTGACAAGGTGGAATCCATACCACCGGACACACCGATCACCATCTTTCCGCCACAGATGGAAAGCCGCTTGGCAAGTCCGCCGATCTGCATATGGAAGATATCCATACAACGCTTCTGACGTCTCTTTGTATCGCCCGGTGTAAATGGGTGTGGATTGACGCTTCGAAGACTTCCGTCGCTTTCGAAAGCTTCGGATACCGGAATCAGGATCTGACGCATCGAAACCGCGCTGCCATAGGTGCCGGCACAGTCCTGATAGGTCTTTCCTTTCAGGCGGTCTGCCTGAATCCGTTCGATGTCAATATCTGCGACAAGCAGATAGTTATTTTCAGCAATCCCGCTGTTTTCGGCAAGCATCTTTCCGCCCTCGCAGATCATGCAATGACCGGAGAAGATCAGGTCGGTTGTACTCTCGTTTGCTCCGGCGCTCGCATAGAGATAGGTGCACATCAGAGAGGTTGATTTCTCTTTTACAAGCTTCTCGCGGTATTCACGCTTTCCAATCGTATCGTTGCTTGCGGAAAGGTTTAAAATCAGCTCCGCCCCGCTCATCGCCATAAATGCAGATGGCGGGATTGGTGCCCATAAGTCCTCACAGATTTCTGCACCAAAGCAAAACGCATCCGGCAGATGATAGATCAGGTTATTGCCGAGCGGAATAGCATAATCACACTCCACGGAGCCAAGTAATTCAGAGGCATAGATATGATCTGTTGATAATTCCCGTGCAGAAGAAAACCAGCGTTTCTCATAGAATTCGTTGTAATTCGGGAGAAACGTCTTGACGGTGATGCCGTAAATATGTCCGCGGTATGCGGTCACAGCGACATTGTAGAGCGCATTTGCAATCGAAAGCGGCATACCGAATACAACAACCATATTACAATCTGCGGTTGTCTGTACAAAACGGGCAGCTTCTTTTTTGCTTTCTGTAAGCAGCGTCTGCTGCAGGAATAAATCCCCACAGGTATATCCGGTGACAGACAGCTCCGGGAATGTAATCAGATTGACGCCTTTTTGTTTTGCTTCTTCCACTTTTTGAAGCATCTGGTCGACATTATAAGCAGTATCCGCAACACGCATGTCCGGAACTGCGGCTGCTACACGGTAATATTGATACATCGTTTAGTCCTCTCTTTCCTGCAAATCCAGCTGCAGCCCCTTCAGATAATGAATCGGTGCCCCGGATTGTGACTTTATAAAATAGGCGGGATTTAATTCCTCGTATTTAAAATTCCTTGCATGTCCCTGCTCGACCCGGGCAAGATAGGTTTCTAACTCACACAGCCGCAGATAATAAAACTCATTGCGTGCGGTAAACATCACAAGCAAGAAGCTTATGCCCCGCTGCTTCTCAAATTGCCGCATGAAATGAATCTGGTGTTCATGGATATTCCGGAGTGGAAATGTATCTGTCGCGCACTCCTTTGCGTCGAAGCAGACCGGAACGCCCTGTACCACCCCGATATAGTCGACGGTGGAATCCTTCTCGAAATAAGCAAGCTTGATCTGCCCGCTTTCCGAATCAATCTTAACAGGAGTGATCGGTGTCGGAATCTTCTGCATGAGCGCTAAGTTTTTCTCTGTATATAATTCATTGGTCAGATTGACGAGTTCCTCTAAGGTGGAACCGCGTAATCCTCTGGAATTCCATGTTGGCATGTTGTTGTGCTTTCTATTTGTTATGCTATATTATGAAATGTAAATATTTATGGATTTTATCTTCATTGATCCATGATATTTAGTAGTTTGCCGGTAGTTTCAACCCCAGCCCATCCGCTACTTTCTGAAATTCTGCCGGCAAAGGATCTGTGATTTCCGGGATATCCGGCAATACAAGTCTGCCTGCGTGGAGCAGCTGATGGTTCAGATGGTATCGTTCGCGAAGCTTCCGGTTTACCGCCGGATTGCCGTATTTCGTATCGCCTGCCATCGGATATCCGAGTGATTGCAGATGTGCACGGATCTGATGCGATTTTCCGGTGAAAAGCTGTACCTGCAATAGGGTGAAGCCATTTTTCGTACAAAGCGGAGTAAATGCAGTCTCGATCATCGATGCACCGGGACTCTCAAGGTTCTGTATCTTAGACTGATTCTTCTTTGTATCCTTTACGATGTAGGCTTTCTCATGGATGCGCTGTTTCATCTCTCCGGCTACGATCGTGTAGTAATATTTTTCACATGTATGCCCCTTTAATATGCGGGCTAACATCTGACTGCCCTTCAACGAGATTCCGGCAAGGATAATGCCGGAGGTATTCCGGTCTAAGCGGTTGCTGATCGACGGATGAAACGTCTCTAGCTGTTTCTCGCTTAGAATCCGCATGGAAAGGCAGTAATCAACGATTGCTTCGTTGATAGAGTAATCATCCTTTTTTGCTTTCTGTGATAAGACACCAACAGGCTTATGAACCGCTAAGATATCCGGATCCTGATAGAGGATCTGAAGCGTGATTCCCGGTTTCTGTCTGGAGGCCTGTGCGGAACCATCGGAAGTTGCCGAACCTGCGGATTTTACAACACGGAACTTCTCAATTGTCTCATCTGCCAGAAATACTTTAATAACATCACCGCATTCTAAGATTTCATCACCGGATGCTTTCTTGCCGTTTCTGGTGATGTTTTTCTTTCGGAGCATCTTGTAGATAAAGGAAGAAGGTGCCTGATTCAGGTATTTCATCATGTATTTATTTAAGCGTTGTCCGGATTCTAAATCTGTGATGGTTAGCTCCTGCATACCCGGGTTCCTCCTTGCTACACGCAGAACGTCAGTATCTGTTCCCGCATATACTGGTCAATTAATTTTGTCTTGTCATTCGGTTCACCGATGCTATGAATCTTCTTCGCAAAGGCATCCGTATCCGTGTACAGGTGAACAATGTATTTGTACTTGCTGTTTGCAAGTGCCTGTTGCATGAATGTCTCGTATTCCTTCTTCTCTTCCTTGAAATGTTTATCTAATACAAGCGCGTACACACTTCCGTTTCTGACACAGACCGCATCGTAGTAATGCATCCCCTCGGTCTGTGTAATCACAAGATCGTAGATCATGTCCGTCTCATCGGTCTGCCCGTGTACCACGTCATAAACATCCTGCGGCATCGTCTGAAATTTCGCACACATAATATAGGCAATCAGAAACTTTGCAAACGGCAGAACAAGGAGTATCGCGAATATAATACCGATACGTCCGGTGTCACCAAATGCAAGCAGCATGGAAAGAATGATCGAAGCAATCATGATCGCAAGGATCAACGTCACAAGCAGCTTTCCTTTTTTGTAATAATCAATATAGCCATACTGGCCTTTTTCTTTCTTTTTCATTGCAATAAGTCTGTCCTTTATTTTAGATATATCAAGCTGTTTAGTGTATGAATGGAACAATTAAGCCATGCGGAATAATCTTTGTCACAACTCGGAATGCCTTCATGACAACTCCATACGTTGATACGGTCTTTCCTTTCATTGCATCCTTTATTGCAAGTGTAACGACTTTGCCTGCATTGGCACGCAGGATAACCTTATATCCTTTGGTCTTGGTATAGCTTTCTGCGATATCAAAAAACTCCGTGTTTACCGGTCCCGGACAGACAGCGGTTACAACGATCCCATGCTTCTTCAATTCCTGATGCAAGGCTCTGGAGAATGAAAGCACATAGGATTTGCTTGCTGCATAGACCGCGAAGTTTGGCTGCGGCATAAATGCAGCGGAGCTTGCAATATTGATGATATTCGAACGCTTCGCCATGTATGGAAGGGAAATCTTCGTCATACGTGTCAGGGATTCACAGTTCAACCGGATCTCTCCTGCCAGATCTTCCTCGGAGATCTGCTCGACATAGCCCATCTTTCCATATCCGGCAGCATTCACAAGCACGCGGATCTGTGGATGGAATTTCTGCAGCATTTCCTCGTAAGTCCCAACGGCATCCCGGTCGCACAGATCAATCGGAATTGTCCGTACATGGACACCGTGCAGGGATTCCTTTAATTCATTCAATCGTTCTTCTCTTCGTGCGATCAGCCAGACCTCGTCAAGTGTGACAAAATGCTGATTGATCTGTTTGGCGAACTCTCTTCCCAAACCGGAAGAGGCACCTGTAATTACTGCTATCTTCATGACATCAACCTCCATCCAGGTAAATACTTGTTCTTCAAAACTCCTTGGTTTGCTTTACCGAAGCCAAGTGGATATCCATCTACACATACTAATACGCAACCGTTTTTGACCGATGCATCATCGAAATCAATCGTCTCGCCCTTTAAGTATTTGATGACCTTTGCATCATCCGCAGGAAGATCGAGACAGTTATCAAATTCTTTCTTTGTAAGCGCCATTGCAAGTGACTGGCTCGGTTCGAAGCGGTTCTTCTTGATCTCGCCGACATACAAGCCACACCGTAAGATCCGGAGTCCGCGGACTGTTGGGAAGCTTTCCGGTATGTAGTATAGTTTATCGCCTGAGATTTCAAACCGTTCCGGATGAAATTCGTGCGTCGTATGTGATAAAAATTCGGTGACGGAATCCGGCAGCTTTGCGCGCTTGACCGGATAATCGCCATAATTGGCGCGGTTATCCCGATCGCCCTGCTTCTTGACAAGGCATACAAAATGTCCCTCGCCCTCGATCTTATGTGGCCAGAGTCTGGCACAGCGTGTCAGCGTCTCATTTCCAGTATTCCCCCATTCCGGATGCCCGTGGTCAAAACCTTCGTAAGGGTGGAAATCCACCAGTTCCAGACGATCATCCAATGAAAGCAGATATTCGATGGACTGCTCATTTTCAAGGGGCGCAAATGTACAGGTCGAATAAAGCAGCATGCCGCCGGGTTTAAGCATTGTGACAACCTGATCTAAGATGCTTCGCTGCAGGTCGGCAAACAACTGATTGCCGTTATTCTCCCATGCGGTGATCATCGATACGGATTTGCGGAACATGCCCTCTCCGGAGCACGGCGCATCGATCAGGATCTTATCAAAATATTCGTGGAAGCGTTCGGCTAATTTGTAAGGTGCTTCGCTGATAATCAGCGCATTTTCTGCGCCGAAAACCTCTAAGTTCTTCAGCAATGCCTTCGCGCGCGAAGCACTGATATCATTCGATACAAGCAAGCCGGTTCCGTGTAATTTCGCCGCAAGCTCGGTTGATTTGCCACCCGGTGCGGCGCAGATATCGAGCACCCGGTCTCCTGCCTCCACAGGCAGTACATGTGCCGGTGTCATGGCAGAAGGCTCCTGAATATAGTAAAGCCCTGCAAAATAATATGGATGCTTGGATGGCTTATCCAGTGTCTCATCGTAATAAAATCCATTCTCACACCATGGAACCGGGCGCAGATGAAATGGATTGATCTTCAGAAATTCTTCCACAGATATCTTCATCGTGTTGATGCGGATGCCGTGATGCATCGGCTGTTCGAGGCATGCCGCATACGAATCATAATCGTCCTGAAGAAGCGTTCGCATATTTTGTTCAAAAGTAATCGGTAATTCCATGTTATAATAGCCCTTTCGTGCCTGCATCGACATACGCACGGACGAAGATGCCGTCCTCGCGGTATTCTTCTTCTAACAGATTGCCTGATTTGCGGATCTGCTGGATCACGCCTGCCTTGGCGTATGGAATCGTCTGTTCAATGTAAATGCGGCTCTGGTTGATAATTTCTGCGAGAATATCCGTGATCTTCTCGAATCCGGTCTCCTGTTTGGCAGAGATATATAACGTATGATCTGCCTGAAAATCTTTGACAGCCGGGAGTTCGTCCACTTTGTCTATCTTGTTAAATAATGTGACAACCGGCTTATCCTTTACGCCTAATTCACGCAATGTATCATATACAGTCAGGATATGCAGATCTGCCTGTGGGTTCGAGATATCAACGACATGGAGGATAATATCGGCAAACTTTGCTTCTTCTAATGTTGAACGGAATGCATCAATCAGATGATGTGGCAGCTTGCGGATAAAACCAACCGTATCCGTCAGGATGATCTCCTGTCCATTCGGGAGCTTGTAGTTCCGGGAGGTCGGATCAAGGGTTGCAAACAGCTTATCCTCCTCTAAGACACCTGCCTGTGTCATATGATTGAGCAGTGTTGACTTGCCGGCATTCGTATATCCGACGATTGAAACAATCGGTATATGGCTGTTCAGACGCTGCTTGCGCATTACCTCGCGGTGCGCAATATCGTCTTTCAGGTCAGCAGACAGCTTTGAAATCCGTTCACGGATCAGACGGCGGTCGACCTCGAGCTTCTTCTCACCGGGACCTCTCGTACCGATACCACCACCAAGACGGGACATTACCTGTCCCATACCGATCAGACGGTTGCTGCGGTATTTGAGCTGTGCGAGTTCTACCTGAAGCTTACCCTCCCGTGTTGTTGCGTGTTTCGCGAAGATATCTAAGATTATCATCGTCCGGTCCATGACCTTTGTGTCCAATTCCTGCTCCAGATTCTTCATCTGGATCGGCGATAATTCATCATCGCACACGACACCCGTCGCACCAAGACGCTCCACCATGTCTCGCAGATCCTCGACTTTACCAGTTCCGAGATAAGTCGCTTTCTCGATGGAATCCTTGTTCTGGATCATGCGTCCAAGTGTCTCAGCACCGGCGGTTGCTACCAGTTCTTCCAATTCATCCAGATTGGCTGGAACCTGTTCGCCGTTGTCTAAATCAACCGCAAACAGAATGACTTTTTCAATTTCTTCTTTATTTTCGTACATAGAATGTCCTTTTAGTTTACATAAATAAATTATTGTTACTCTACTGCGCTGGAATTCTCCGGTTCCGAATACAGGTGGTAACGATCATTGACAGGAACTTCATTTACATTCACACGGGTATCCAGATAGGCGTATAAATCCTGTCCCTTCTGATCTTCCGGATATTTGGCAATATAGGAAGTGGCACGTGAAAATGCTTCGGTATAGTTTTGTAGCTCTTTATAGCACATGATCTCTGCATATAAGATTTCCTGCTGATAGTCACTGTCTCCTGCGGATTCTCCCTGTGCAAGATAGGTTAATGCCTGATTATAGTCTTTGGTGTCATAATAATAGGATGCATATTTATAATTCACATATGCATCAATTCCATGATAGTTCGCGTAGATATCCAGATATTCTTTCATCTTATCATAGCTTTTCTGGTTTTCATAACAGATGGCTGCATAGATACTGATATCCTTATGTCCGTTTTCCACTGCCTTTGTGAAAGTCGCGACAGTTGAAACATAATCTCCGCGCTGATAATTGCCAAGCGCATGAGACAGGTCGGACAGATAGGAAAGCTGTTCCTTGTCATACTTGGAAGCCGGGTATTTTTTCTGGATATCCAGATAGGTCAGCTCCGCATCGGAGAACAACTGGAGCTGCATCATGCAGTCTGCCTCATACAGCAGAATATCTACATTGATGGAGTCTGAAAACCATTGTTTCTCCGCATAAGCTTCCTTGAATTTGTCCAAAGCTTCCTGATAGTTTCCCGCTTCATAGAGAGAAACCGCTTCCTTGCGGATGCTCTTTTTGTGCGAAAATATATTTACACACACAATAATAAATGCAAGGAGCATAACGCCAAGACAGATCAGGTGGAAACGACGGATTCGTCGCTTTCGTTCCCGTCTGCGGCGCGCCATCTCCCGTTCGTATGGTCCTTTTTTCATATGTTTATCTGGTTTACTCATATACTTTCTATCTTTCTATTTCTAATTTAAAATATCCAGCGGATTTTCGGTTGTTGCTTCCGTTGTAGCTTCTGTTGTTGCACTAGGATCTTCGGCTGTCACAGCGGTTGGATCAACTGCCGGTGTGGCAGAGGTTGCTGTGGCTGTGGATACGGAACCACCATTTACCAAAGTGTAGAACTCTTCTAATGTCAGGTTGTTCGTCGTCATAAAGACAGCCGCATCTCTTCCGACATAGCGGAAATGCCATGGCTCAAAATTATGTCCGGTAATGCTTTCCTTACCTTCTGGATAACGGACGATGAAGCCGAAGGAAGAACAATTCTGCATCAGCCACTGGTTTGTTGGAAGCTGTGATACAACAGCAGAGTCTAACTCTGCAACATCATGCGCTGTTACGTCGAATGCAAGACCGGTTGCATATTCCCCACTGCCTTCGGTATCGGCGCTGATATAGCCACCCTTGATCGTATACTCACTTCCGGCAGCGTTACATGCTTCCAGCATTGCAAGCAGATCGTTGTAGATGCGTTCATCTACGATATAACCACTGTTCAGAGTATGTTGTTCAAAGGTATATCCATCCGGAATCGGGTTTGTATCGTTGACAAGCATCAGGTAATCTGGATTATTCTGGTAGATATACGTTGCCTGCTCGCGTAGAACAGCCTGTGGATCAACTTCTTCCGTAGTGGAAGCTTCGCTGGTTGCTTCCGTCGTTGTAGCGGTGGAAGTCTTCTTCTTGCCAGAGATTCCGTGAATCAGTAAAACCAGCAATACAATAAAGATCACAACCCCAAGCACGGTATAAAACAGTAAACTGTAATCACCGGCTTTCATATGTTTTTTCACTCTGCGGATATGTCTGCGGATAATCCGGTAAAGCTTTTTGAACAGCTTTTTCAAATGCTTATAGACAAACTTCGCAAATACCGCAATGTAGTGAAAGACATATGCAAAAAATAATCCTACACCCTGAAAAAATACTTTTGCATATTTCTTTATGTTTTCCCAAACTTCGTTTTTTTCCATAAGTACCCTCCCATTTTTTATAAGATGTCAATGTATTCTCCTGCTAACGCTTTATTCATGCTTCGTACAGCACAGAACTTTCCACACATCGAACATGTATCTTCATGCTCCGGACTTCTGTCTGCGCGGATGGCTTTTGCGGTTTCGGGATCTAAAGCGCATTCCCACTGCTTGTCCCAGTCTAATACACGACGGGCATCTGCCATCTTATCATCGATGTCACGTGCTCCGCGCACACCCTTTGCAATATCGGCTGCATGGGCTGCAATCTTTGATGCGATGATTCCCTGTTTGACATCATCGACATTTGGCAATGCCAGATGCTCTGCCGGTGTTACATAGCATAAGAACGCGGCACCTGCCTGTGCGGCGATCGCACCACCGATAGCGGCAGTAATATGATCATAGCCCGGTGCAATATCCGTTACCAGAGGACCAAGTACATAGAATGGAGCACCCATACAGATCGTCTGCTGCACCTTCATGTTGGCTGCAATCTGATCCATTGGCACATGTCCCGGTCCCTCGACCATAACCTGTACATTCTTCTCCCACGCACGCTTGGTAAGTTCACCGAGTCGTACAAGCTCTTCAATCTGGCAGACATCGGTTGCGTCGGCAAGACAGCCCGGACGACAGGCGTCTCCAAGGGAAACGGTTACATCGTACTCAGCACAGATATCTAAGATTTCATCGTAATATTCGTAAAATGGATTCTCTTCTCCGGTCATTGTCATCCATGCAAAGACGAGGGAGCCACCACGGGATACAATGTTCATCTTCCGTTTATGCTTCTTGATCTGGTCAATCGTCTTTCTTGTGATGCCACAGTGCAGTGTTACGAAATCCACACCATTTTCTGCGTGCAGACGTACCACATCGATAAAATCCTTCGCGGTCAGTGTAGCAAGATCGCGTTGGTAATGAATCACTGAATCATAGATTGGTACGGTACCAACCATAACCGGACATTCAGCAATCAGCTTCTTACGGAACGGTTCTGTATTTCCGTGGGAAGACAGATCCATAATGGCGTGTGCACCGAGATTGACAGCTTCCATGACTTTCTTCATCTCAATATCGTAATCCTTGCAATCTCTGGAGATGCCGAGATTGACGTTGATCTTCGTCTGAAGCATGGACCCGATTCCTTCTGGATTCAGACAGGTGTGTAATTTATTTGCAGGAATGACAACTTTTCCCTCTGCTACAAGTGGGAGTAATTCATCCTCCCGCATATGTTCTTTTTCAGCAACTTTTGTAAGTTCCGGAGTGATAATGCCCTTTCTGGCTGCATCCATCTGTGTTGTATATTCTCTCATTGAAACCTCCTGTTATGTCAAACTATATCTATTCTAGTCATAATTACTCAAATTATAGCATAGATTTCCTATAAATACAAATAACTGCACCCATAAATTGTTGATTTACAGGTACAGTTATGCTCTATTTGATATCGTACATTTCCCGCAGCTCTTTTGCAGCTGCTTCCATCGCAGAATATAGCTCTCTGGAGGAAATGATCTGACAGCCGGCACCGCGTGTGATCGTCTGGATCAGACCATCTGAAGTGGCAACGGTCATCTGGTATTGTCCTTCATTTTCATGTGTATAGGCTTCGATAAACTGATCGGCAGTCTGGTTTTCCTTTGTGTGCACGATTTCGATATCCTCCTGCACGGTCGTACTGCCATGATTGCCCTTTACCTTATAGCCATCAAAGACAAGCAGGGTTTTGACACCGGTGATCCCCTGGTAATTTGATAACAGGGAAATGAGCTTATCCTTTGCCGCATCGAGATTCGTTTTTGCAAGCTCCGACAGGGATTCCCATGCAAAAATAACATTGTAGCCATCTACGATCAGGCGCTTTTCTTTTGGCGTGACGATTACCTTGGATGCTTTTCCGGTGTAAGTCTCTGTGTGCCGCACGATCTTCTTTTTATAGATCTGTTTTTTCGCATTTTGGTTTGCAGTCTGCCCGGACAAAATCGCATCGATCTCGTCTAATCCAATCGAATAATCAAAGTTTTCCCGGCTGTGAACGGTATATTCTGCCTGTTCCTGCTCAGTGTCCGTTGCATCACTGACGTGCATATATGCCTTTACCTGATCCCACGGGACAAGGAAACCGGAACCGTGTGCGCAGAATACAGACGAGGTTGGGTTGCGCAAATCCGCTTCTGGATCATATGGATGTGTCTGTATGACCTCTTCCTCGTTGTGACACGGCATGTAGCCGCGGAAGCTTACCTGAAACTCGCCCTGTCCTTTCGTAAATGCGCGTACATGAAGCTGGTAATCCCGCAACGTTGCAACTGGTCCGTGTCCGCGTATGATTGCACGGTCGCCAAGCTGTTCCGGTGCCTCCATGACCGCATACATAGACTGCAGGTCTGTCATGGCGTGTCCAATCATCGAAGCAGGTATTTCCAATGTAAAATCATATTCCGGTTCTAAAATGATCGTACCAGCTTCCATCAGCCCCTGCCGCACTGCACGGTATGTTGCCTGACGGAAATCTCCGCCCTCGGTATGTTTCGTGTGGGCACGTCCGTTTATTACAGTGAAATGTACATCCGTTAAGGGTGCACCGATCTTTGTGCCACGGTGCGTCCGTTCCAGCAGATGGGTATAGACCAGACGCTGCCAGTTTTTGGCAAGGATATCTTCGCTGCAGTCAAGGGATGCATCCACGCCGCTTCCACGTTCTGCCGGTTCAATACGGATATGTGCCTCTGCATAATGACGCAGGGGTTCAAAATGTCCGACACCGATCACCGGCTGGGCGATTGTCTCTTTATAGAGGATCTTACCGCTGTCAAAAGTCGGCACAACACCACAACGGTTTTTAATCAGTTGAGTCAGAATCTCAATCTGAACCGGACCCATCAGCATGATCTGGATTGTTTCAGTCGGTTCATTCCATGACAGATGCAGCTCTGGAAGTTCTTCATCGAGATCTTTTATTTTTGTATACATCAAACGTGTGCTGACAGCTTCGTCAAAGGTGATCGTATAGGAAATCACCGGCTCGATGCACGCCATCGGGTTATCACTGTAATCGCCGATGCCGTCCCCTGCCTGTGCGGTTTCCATCCCCGTAATACTGCAGATATGTCCTGCGGTTACGGTTGGAACGGTCTGATAATGTTCCCCATTATAGATCCGGATCTGTGTAACCTTCTCTTCCCCGATCGTATCCCGGACAGATAAGGTTCCCTGCATCACTTTGATATGGGCGAGCCGGTTTCCCTTTTCATCGCGGGTAATCTTATAGACACGGGCACCAAACGGTGCTTCGGTCAGGGTTTGGTACGCATCGGTTGTGTAAGCATCTAAACCGTTTAAAAGTGCATCCACACCAATTCCTTTTAGCGCGCTTCCGAAATAACACGGGATGATCTGCCGCTGTTTGATCATAGTCTGGATACAGGTATCAGAAAGTGCCCCCTGTTCCATATAGGTATTTAAAATGGTTTCATCCTCCGATGCCATTGCGATGGATTCATAGAAATCCCCCGATGTATGGACAGTACCCTGCTCATAGCAGGAAAATGCAACGATTTTATCGGAAAAATCCTGTAATTCAGTCAAAATCTCCGACTGGAGATTGTCAGGCTGATCCATTTTATTGACAAATAAAAATACTGGAATCCGATATTCGTTTAATAATCGCCAGACTGTCTTTGTATGCGCCTGAATCCGGTCAGAGGCACTGATCACAAGGATGGCATAGTCAAGCACTTGCAGGGTGCGTTCCATCTCGGCAGTAAAGTCCACATGACCGGGTGTGTCTAACAGGGTAATATCAGTCCTAGGCGTTGCAAGCTCTGCCTGCTTGGAAAAGATTGTAATGCCACGGCTTCGCTCCATCTCGTCGTGGTCGAGTAAGGTGTCACCGTTATCGACTCTGCCTGCCTGTTTCCGGACGCCGGTCTCATAGAGGAGTTCTTCCGAAAGTGTTGTTTTTCCGGCATCGACATGGGCTAATATACCGATTGTAATATGCTTTTTTTCTGCGGTTGTTTCTGTCATCGAAACGCCCTCACTTTTCTTCTGTTTTTCATTTCATTACACTGAAATCTATCATAGCACAGATTCCGGGAATCGTCGACACCGGAAATCTAAGGCAGAATCGGTGGATTGCCTCTTGGGACGCTGGCGTTGGCGCATAATCTTCCCCATCCCTCGGAAGGATTTGGAATCTGATTGCTACCGGGTAAGGCGCGTGCCGCATTGATCAGATAGGCTTTTACCCGCGCACCGTACAGGAAAGAATCGTTTCCATCGGTAATGCCCCATTGCATCAGATTGGCTGCGGCAGAGGCAACAAACGGTGTCGCAAAAGAGGTGCCACTAAAAAGACGGTATCCACCGCTGGCATTGGCGGCAAGGATATCAACACCCGGGGCGACCAGATCCGGCTTTTGTATCGCAGCACTTCCTTTTCCTGAAAATGGTGCCACGCTGAGCCTTGCCCCGTTATAGGCACCAACGCTGATCACGTTTGAGGCAGATGCTGGAATTGTCAGGGAAAGGTCAGTTGTTGGAACCTCGAATTCTACAGTTGCCTGTGTGGATGAGGCAACCGGGAGCCATGCATCAATCTGATAGGGCTGATCAAAATACGGTTGGATGGAAAGACTCCAATATCCATACGGAATTACCGTTCCACGAAAAACAATAAAGATCTCTCTTCTTGGGTTAAAAGGTGTTGCCTGCCCGATCTGTATAGAAATCTGTGTTGTGGCAAGTACGAAAGAATAAAATTCTCCGGCATTTTGGGAAGGTATGTAGGTGGTTGCCTGCCCAGCTGGAGCCTGTATGCGAAAAAGAAAGGCGGTCGCAGGTGCAAACCACAGTTGTAAAGAGAAGGTAAGAAGTCCATCTCCGACAAGGATTCCAACGGTTTGTGCAGTATTTCCTCCGATGTAACGGTGTCGCCCTGTGTTCCCCTCGTTGCCCATCCCGGTTACGATTGTGACTTTTCCGTTTGCGCGCAGGGCATCCAGATACTGCTCTACGATTGAATTTCCATAGTGATCGCCGTAATTATTTCCATAGCTCAGATTTAAAACAAGTGGAAGGCGCTGTTGCATGGCATATCGGACAATATAATCGACTGCACACAAAAATGCGGCGGTATTTGGACGGGAGGCTACGCCAATCAGAGAAGCTCCGGGACTGAATGCCGTCAGGATACTTGCGACTGCTGTTCCATGTCCACTTGTATCATAGCGGCGATCCGTGCCTTCTGAAACAACAGATTGAATCTGGCTCGCAGAATATTCTGTACCAAATCCATAGGGCTCCGGTGGAATACCGGTCTGTGATTGATCCCAATAAGCAATGATCCGGCTTTTGCCGTCTTGGGCAATCAATGCAGGATGCGTAAACTCCAGTCCGGAATCTACGATTCCAATCAGGATGCCATTGCCGCGCAAAACGCTTTCCTGTTCGTCATACATCGGAAAGCATGCAGCAATCCGGTTTTCTGCCTGTACTGCCTGCTCGTACTCCATCTGCCGTGTCAGGTCGATGTATAAAACCTCTGGCATATATGTCAGACGAAGAATTTCTTCTTTGGAGGCTGTTCCGACTGCAAAATGGTTCAATAACGGAACTATTGGAAAAACAGCGATTTCCTGTAAGGAATCAAATGCACCAAGATACCGGATCAAAATGGTAAACTGCCGCGTGGAATTTTGGTCTGTCTCCAAGGACACTGCCAGCCCGGTGCTGATTTTCTCGGTAGAATAGACAGATTTATCCATAATTCTCTCCTATTGCTTGTATTTGGTCGAATGGCGATGTCGAAAATGCTTGGAATTTTACGAAATCAGAATACGAATTATGACATTTATTTCATGCGGAATTATATATAATACGGAGGAATGATCAAAGGAGGTGAACATGACCTATGTTGTCTACGCCGATGTATTGTTTCTGTATCACTGTCTTGTGAATGTGACGCTGCTCTGCATGATACAGACGATACTTGGGCAGTCCATAAAAATCCTCCGCACATGTATGTGGACGATTTTTATGGCAGCTTTATCGACAGGTATTTTTTTGATAACGATATCTTTATGTACTCTCTATTATGTATTATATGCCACAAGCTACTTTTTTATGACATATTTTCTTACAAAACACGTGCCATATCCGATTCCAATGTGGAAAATGATACTGGTCGTGCTTGCTGGTTGTATATGGTTGGCTGGAATGCTGCAATTATTTTACATAGCGGACGGCACAGCGTTTCGGACCCCCGGATTTTATCTGACATGTATCGCTTCGGTATTGGTATGCCGGATTGCCCGGCGGATATATGACCGAAAGCAGATGCAAGCCCACGCATATGCAGTAGAACTTGTGTTTCCTGCAAGGACACTCCCTGCCAATGCATTTGTGGATACTGGAAACCGGCTTCAAAATCCCTATACAAAACAACCGGCAATTCTTATAAACTATCGTTTATTGAAAAATCTTCTGTCTGAGCAAAGCTACGCACAACTCGAACAGTATCATAAAACCGGACAATTTCCGTACTTACAAATGAACGAAACCGGAGAAATCACGTTTTTTCCGATTCCTTACCATACCATAGGAAACCGGTTTTCCCTGATGCCGGCAATTACGATTCCAAAGCTGGTGTATACGCAATCGCGCACAACATTCTATGCGGTCACAGCTGGAATCAGCCGGGAAATCTTCTTTGAAAACCGATATGACGTATTACTGCATGAAAAATTACAACCTAAGAAGGAGGAACCAACATGATTAGCATCTTCAGCAACAATATGATCCGTTTCAATATCAAGAGCATAGCGAATTATCTCTTATTTCCCAAAAATGAAGTGCATTATATCGGAGGCGCGGAGATTCTTCCGGCACCACTCTCCTCAGAGGAGGAAAACTTGCTCTTGACGCATCTGGATGATGATGTTTTAGAGGCAAGACAGACGTTGATCGAGCATAATCTGCGTCTGGTCGTTTACATTGCAAAGAAATTCGATAACACGGGTGTCGGCGTGGAGGATCTGATCTCAATCGGTACGATCGGACTGATCAAAGCAATCAATACCTTTAAGTCGGACAAAAATATCAAACTGGCAACGTATGCCAGCCGTTGCATCGAAAATGAAATTTTGATGCATCTACGCCGCAATTCCCGTATCAAAACCGAGGTTTCCATCGATGAACCACTGAATGTGGACTGGGATGGAAATGAGCTGCTGCTCTCCGATATTCTTGGCACGGAGGAAGATCTGGTGTACAAGGATATCGAAGATGAAGTCGATTTGAACCTGTTGGAACAGGCAATGGACATTTTAAGTGACCGGGAGCGCACGATCATCGAGCTTCGATATGGGATTGGCCATGATGATGAGGAAATGACGCAAAAGGAGGTTGCAGATCTGCTTGGAATCTCACAGTCGTACATCTCCAGACTGGAGAAGAAGATCATTCGTCGGTTGCGAAAAGAAATGATCCGGCTTGGATGATACTTGATATTTGTGCACACTTTTTGTACACCTACCATATTTTTAGTAACAAAAAATGCGGGAATCCTTAAATTTTAAGGACTCTCGCATTTTACATTCAATGCCGGTGGCGGGACTTGAACCCGCACGATGTTGCCATCAACAGATTTTGAGTCTGCCTCGTCTGCCAATTCCGACACACCGGCGGAACAGTTGATACTATATCATAGAACATTTTACTTGTCAATAATAAAATACAGTTTCTGTTCGCCTGTTTTCATAGAATTAAGGGGTCAGTTTCTTCGCAACTACAACAAATCTTCCGTTGTCTGTATGATAGGCGCAGGTCGATAAAGTAAGCAGCGAATCACCGTAAGAAGCATCCGTGTCAATCGTATATCCGGTCAATGCTTTGCAGCCGGATACATACTGGTTAAATGCGGATTTATCCTCCGCGTTAAAGAACTGATAATAACGGAACCCATCTTCCTTTTCTGTCAGTATGTGGGTACGGAAGGCGGCAATCACTTCATAAGTGCCATTTCCGTAAATGGTATCAAACTGAATGTATTTGTGATTTTTATAAAATGATTCATTCTCATATTTTAATAAGTCATGAAACATCTTTCCAGTTTTCATATTATGTCCGTAGATCAAGATGTTGTCGGAAGGTTTCTGCACATTGCTTTCAAGATCAACAAACAACGTACCTGCACTGCTGTATTCGCCGTAAAAATCCCGATGGATATAATACTCTTCCTCTTCTGGTGTCTGCATAACCGGATAATCAATGTTCGTATCCTCGATGGACAGCCAGCCGATAAAATCATGATTCTCCCGATAGAGGGAGGCAAAAGATTTTTGGACGCGAGTTCCATCGATATTCACAAATTCTAATCCCGGTTCTGCATCGCCATCTGTTGCCACGTAGACAATCTCCTCTTCGTTGACCGGAGCGTCAATCATAGCCTCCAGCTTCTGAAACTGATCTTCACTTTTCTTGCTCTGCAGGAAATAATAGGCAAGATACCCCGCAGAACCAAGGAAAATACAGATCAATACAGCCAGACATAAATTATATACGATACGTTTTTTCTTTTTCATAGCTCATTAAAAATATTTTTTGCTTCCCCACAGATTATTCTGCTTCAAAGCAGTATATTCCTCGTACGCCTGATCCAATATCTGTTTTTCGTTCGGGAATTTTAACAGATGGTACGCCTCGTGATATTTGTAATATCCGGAATCCATAAAATATTCTTCCCGTTGTGGCTTGCTGTAATAGCTGTCCGCCATCATCAGATACCAGTGTACATCCTTGTTAACGACATCATAAGAGGTGTTAAACGTATAGTTGCTTTTTCCAACGTATTTGATAATCTGAGCGCTCACGCCGGTTTCTTCTTTCACTTCCCGAAGTGCAGTTTCATTGTGCTGTTCACCCTCTTCAACTGTTCCCTTCGGCAGAACCCAGCCTTCGTATTTATTCCTGTAATTCTTATACAACAACAGGATTTTTCCTCGAAAGATTACCACACCACCACAGCTTGTTGCTTCAATCATTGCAATTCCTCCTGCTTTTTCCATTGGTGTGTCCCAAAATTGAATTTATTATAGCAGATTCTGTGGCATGTCGCAAGGTAAACTATTTACTGTAATATGCATCAAACACCTGTCTGGCAACCCATGCACCTGTCACACCAGTCACGTTGGACTGTTCGGTAATTGCGCAGACGACAATGTCCGGATCATCCGGATCAGAAAAGCCGACAAACCAGGAATTGCAGTTTCCTTCGTTGTCAAATTCTGCTGTACCAGTCTTTCCGGCAACCGAGTAAGAAAGTCCGGAAAAATACCCGGAACCGGTACCATATTCACAGACACCTTTCATATAGTCCGTCAGGATGTTTGCTTCATCTGCGGTCATCAGTGTGCCTGCTTCCTTAGAACGAAATGTCTTTACCTTGGCACCATCGTCGTTTTCAATCGAGTCGATCGTGTACGGCTTCATCAGGACGCCGTCGTTTGCAATCGCGGACATGATCATCGCATTGTGAAGCGGCGTGATCTTCGTATCGCCCTGTCCGATCACTGTCTGTGGAATCGCATCGTCCGGCGAGTCCGCTGTAATCCGAAACTGTGATGAGTTATAGGTGCCATCGTATGGTAAATCTTTGTTAAACAACAGCTCTTCGGCTGTGGAACGATAGGAACCTTTATCTAAAGTCTCCCCGATTGTTGCAAAGCTGACGTTGCACGAATAAGCAAGTGCATCTGCTAACGACAGATCACCGTGTGCCTTGTTGTTGCTGCATCGGATTCCGACGCCGGAGAAGATGGAATTGCCATCACAGTGGAACTGATAGCTGTTGTAGGTTGTTGGATTTTCACGCATGAATTCCAGCAGGGATACCACCTTGAAGGTGGACCCCGGTGCATAGAGTCCCTGTGTTGCACGATTTAACAGAATCGTACTCTCCGATCCCTCCTCCGTCTGCAGATAGCTCCAGACATTTTCAATATCGTTTGGATCATAGTCTGGTTTTGATACCATACATAAAATCTTTCCGGTGGATGGCTCGATCGCAATCACGGCACCCTTACAGCTTCCGAGTGCATTGTACGCGGCTGCCTGAAGATCATAATCTACGGTCGTGATAACATTGTCGCCACGGTTTTTCTCCTCTTTTAATTCGCGGTAAACACGTTCAAAGATGTTGATGTGCGACCGTAGCATATAGAAATTTCCGGCAAGCTCCAGTCCTGCTTTTCCGTATTCATCATAGCCAACCAGATGGGAAAACATGTTGCTGTACGGATAAGAACGGTTCGTATTTCCAGCCTCGTCCGTTTCGCTTGTCGCAATCACAACACCATCACTCGTGATGATATCGCCCCGTTCTACCGTCTTGGCAAAGGAATCCTGCCGGACATTCCGGGAGTTTGCAATCACAGTTTCAGCCTTGAACTGCATGAAATAGATCACATACGCAATCATGCCGACAAACACTGTCACCATCAGATAGGTGATTACAACGATCGGACGATTCTTGATCTTGTTCTTTTTAATTCGTTGTTTTTCTTTCGCGATCAGTTCTTCTTCCGGTGTTAACGGCTGACTCCTGTTCGCGGAGCTTCTGTCTTGCTTTTTCTTTTTCTCTTTCATACTTCACTGCCTCACTACTACTTATTACATATACCCCCTGCACAATTGCAAATATAATGAGGGTACTTAATACCGAACTAACACCATAACTGACTAGTGGAAGTGTCACACCTGTGGAAGGAATGAATTTTGTCACACCACCGAGATTTAAGAAGCACTGCACAATATAGATGCTTGAAAATCCAAGTGCGACATATTTATAAAATGGCTCCTTACATTTCATTGCCACATTGGCAAAGGAAAGGAAGATGCTCACGATTACAAGGATCATTGCAAGTCCGAAGATTACACCCAGTTCCTCGCAGATTGCCGAAAAGATAAAATCGCTTTCGCTGACCGGAATACTTCCAGCCGCTCCCTGTGTCAGTCCAGAACCTGCATATCCGCCCGTTCCGATTGCGAAAAGCGACTGGGACAGCTGATAACCGCCTCCGTCGATATCTGCAAACGGATTTTGCCATGCATGGACTCGCACCATAACATGCTGGAACAGCGAATTTTTAAACAGTGCATAGCCTAGCATGACAGCACCTGCACCAAGCGAGATTCCACCGACCAGAAAGACTGGACGGGAAGTTGCAACATACACCATCAAAACATAGGTTATGTAGAAGATCACTGCCGCACCTAAGTCTTTCTCTAACACAAGCACACCCATAAATGCTGCGGAGATCAGCGCATTTACAAAAAGCTCTTTGAACGTGCTTGCCTTTACAAGCATGGATGCTACAAAGAATACAAATAATATCTTTACAAACTCCATTGGCTGTACGGACAGATGCCCGAGGTTGATCCAGTTTCTCGAACCGTATTTCTCACTTCCGAGCCCCGGAATAAATACTGTGAGCAGGAACAACAGACCAATCACGCCATACAACACGCCGCAATCCTTCATCTTCTTCCATTTCAACATGATATATGGAATAAATGCAGTTATGATCAGACCGACGGTGGCAAAGATGAACTGCTTCACGGCCAAGTTAAAATTCAGACGCGTAAGCATAATATAGCCGATTAACAGCAAAAACGATGCATTGTTTGTCAGCAATCTGGACGAATCCTTGTAGATGCTGTGGTAAAGCACCATATACAAGATGGCGACAAAAATCTGTGCCACATAAAAGATCAGGATCTTCAACTGCCCCAGCCGCAGATACAGGATCAGGTAACATAAGAAATGGATTACAAATACATATCCGATTTGTTTGTTTAGTTTTTTACGCTTCTGCTCTTCGTTTTTCGATGATAGCACCGAAAAACATTTGACGGTATAAAGTACCATGAAAAGCAAAACGAGATACTTTGATACTTCACAAATAATGTTGATCATTACAATACACCTCGATATAAATGTCCGCCTGTTTTTTCATAGGAATCATAGGATTTCCCAGATAATATCTGCAGAATCCTACGAACCTGTTGCTCGTTTTCGATTGTAAAACGAACCAGATATCCCCAGGGATGCAGTCTGGAAAAAGCAGGCTCTTTATATTTATCCAATATAGAATAAGGGACCTTGTTGTAGATGATATTATAGCAGTCATCACAGTCGGTTCTTGCAAAAAAACGATTTCCCATCTCGTCAGTCACGGTCAGGGTAACCGGCTCTTTTTTGCAGCCGTATTTTGTCTTTTGCAGGCAATTCGCAGTCAGCATAACCGGTTGATACTCATATAATGTGAGACAAAGCGGTTCGCCTGCAAGTGCGTCAAGCTCCTCCAGCTTTAACTCCCGCGGCGTCAGAAATGAAATATCTGTGTCCGCAAAAAATCGCCGGATAAATGCATGCGCCAGACGATTGTAGCAATAAAGGCTGGCATCACATAAAATCGCGCAGTCTTCTGGCAACTTCTGACTGGCAAGAATTGCCAGTGCATCTATATTTCTAATATATATACCACGGATTCCGGATTCTTGCAAATCGACGCAGAACCGGTCATGAATTACAGGCGGCAGCTCCGCGTATAGCCGGATGGAATCCGGGATCATATTCCTGCACTGGTTGTATAGCGCAAGCGGCATTGTGATACCTGTCACCGGGGACTCCACATGTGGAAGTTCTTCTAAGATGATACGCAGCTGTTCTTGTGTTACAGCACTAAAAATCATCTGCTCCTGCTTCGAACTCTGGGTATCAGATGCATTTGCAGGGGACTTTGTAATCAGAGATTCATACACGGTATCCCACGACAGCTGTTTTCCGGCGACACGTGTATGTGCCTTAGCAATCTCCGCTTCTAAGGCTGCAAGCAATGCACGGCGGAGCTTCTTTAACACACCATTTGGCAGGAACGCGCAGGTATCCAGATCACAGGTAAACGATGCTAATTCGTATTCCGTATTGCCAAGCTGTGCCAATGGCTTTTTGACTGCCTCTATTGTGGTTTCTCCTTGCTTGCTTTTCTCCACGAGCATATCCGTACAGGTTGCAGTGTAAGTCTGGTTATCAAGCTCACAGGTTACAATCGCGGTCAGCGGTGCTCCGATTCGGGCTGTAACAGAGACAGAAATCGGAAGCTTCTTATAAGAGTTAATATAATCATCCTGCACATGCTGTAAGATCTTCGGGCATTTGGTACGGTAGACGGTCTGCTCTTTCTGCAGAAGCTTGGTCTTCGGACAGTTCAAAGTCAGATGCTGTCCGGGAGTTCCGTCCTTTGAGGATGTAATCTCCACCGTTTCGCCGTTTTTTGTCGTCAGCTCCAACACATCCTGCCGGTATACGGCTTCTGATAGACGGAGTGTGATCGTTCCCTTTTCAACACGCTCCAAACTTCCGATTGCCACACCCTGATTGTTCGGGCGATCCTTTGATATCATTTCCGCACCATTGTGGTGGAAGAAATATCCGTCCGAGAATCCACCACGGTTATAGATATTGGCAAGCTCAAAGGTGAGCGCCTCTGCTTTTTTCGGGTCAAATTTACCATGCAGACAATCATCTACGATCGTCCGGTAAGCGTGCACCGTCGATGCAACGTAGTAAGCATTTTTCATCCGGCCTTCGATCTTTAGCGAATCAATCCCGGCATCCATCAGCTTCGGGATCAGCGACAGGGCGCACATATCTTTCATGGATAACAGATAGCTTTTGTCATAGCATTTCCGGCATGGCTGTGCGCAACGTCCCCGGTTGCCGCTTCTGCCCCCCGCAAGGGAGCTCATCAGACACTGGCCGCTGTACGAGTAACACATCGCACCATGCACAAATGTCTCGACCTCGATATCGACATGCTCTTTGATCGCACGGATTTCAGCTAGAGACATTTCGCGCGCGGTCACAACACGGGTGGCACCCTGCTGTTTCATAAATTCTGCGCCATACCGGGATGTAATATTCATTTGTGTACTGCAATGGATTGCGATATCGGGGAATTGTTCCCGGACATAAGAAAAAACGCCAAGATCCTGAATGATCAGAGCGTCGCCGCCAATCTCGTAAAATGGCTGAATGTATTCATATAATGCGGGAAGCTCCTCCTGCTTCAACAGGGTGTTGACGGTCAGATAGACCTTCACCCCATGTAGATGCGCGTAGGTGACAGCTTGCTTTATCGTTTCTTCGTCGAAATTCGTCGCATATGCTCTTGCACCAAAAGAATTGCCGCCAATATAGCAGGCATCTGCGCCTGCATGTACAGCGGCAATTAAAATATCGTAGTCACCACAAGGTGCGAGTACTTCAATTTTGGAATGTTTGTTATTCATTGCGGTTTTTCTCTGCCTCTAACTGAATAATCTTTCTTTGTAATGCATTGATCTGCTCTTTGTATTCCTCAATCATACGTGCAGAGCTTTCCAGCTTGATCTGGGACTCAATTACCTCGTGACGCAGATCATACAACTGTTGCTCTTTGTTACTGTCCTCAGTTACCATAGAATCCGCCTGATTCTTTGCTTTGAAATAATCATCTGCGATATTCAAAGCAAGCAGGATTCCCTGATATTCGGTATTCATCCGACGATACTGATCGGAAGTCTTGCATTCTGCAATCTTGCCGTTGATATAAGTCGCAACATTTTGAAGATAATCTTCCCCTTCATATCCGCTTAATGTATATACTTTCCCATTGATTACTACCGGGATATCTACTTTGTTTGCCATAATACAAAATCTCCTTTGTTATTCTATCAGATTTTCCAATCCAAAATGTCTGTAGCAATGTTCCGTAACAATTCTACCACGCGGCGTCCGATTTATAAAGCCATTTTTTATTAAATATGGTTCATATACCTCTTCCAGTGTGCCGGAATCTTCGCCGATGGCTGCTGCTAAGGTATCCAGACCAACCGGACCTCCACCAAATTTGTGGATCATCGTCTCTAAGATATTGCGGTCAGTATTGTCCAGTCCCATAGAGTCTACCTCCAGACGATCGAGCGCGGTTTTTGCAACATCGTAATCAATCGCACCGTCACCTTCTACCTGCGCAAAATCACGTACCCGCTTCAACAGACGGTTGGCAAGCCGCGGCGTACCACGGGAACGCTTGGCAATCTCTAACGCCCCCTCGTCGTCAATGCTGACACCAAGCACAGCCGCAGATCGGAGAATGATCTGCATCAGCTCGGTTACATTGTAGAATTCCAGCCGATTGACAACGCCGAACCGGTCACGTAGCGGAGCGGTCAGCATTCCAGCGCGTGTGGTTGCACCAACCAGTGTGAATTTTGGAAGATCCAGGCGGATTGATCGGGCACCAGCACCTTTGCCGATCACAATATCAATTGCAAAATCTTCCATCGCTGGGTACAATACCTCTTCCACCTGCTTATTTAGCCGGTGAATCTCGTCAATAAATAAAACATCATTTTCGGACAGATTGTTTAAGATTGCAGCCAGATCGCCCGGTTTATCAATCGCCGGACCGGATGTGATCTTCAGATTGACTCCCATCTCAGTCGCTACAATCGATGCCAGTGTTGTTTTACCGAGTCCCGGAGGGCCATACAACAGCACATGATCGAGCGGCTCGCCACGTTTTTTTGCAGCTTCGATGAAGACACGAAGATTCTTTTTTGCCTTCTCCTGTCCGATATACTCAGACAGATGACTTGGCCGCAGTCCCTGTTCGATTTTATCATCTTCCGGAATAATATCCGCTTGAATGATTCGTTCCATCTTTTTCTCCAATGTCTAAATAATATGCTTTAATGCAGCCTTTAATAATTGTTCTACGGTCATGGATTCGCTGTCCGGAACCTTCTTGATTGCACGCAAAGCTTCCACGTTGGAATAGCCAAGACTGCTCAATGCCATCGCTGTCTCGGATACAATATCCTCCGGTGCAGATGTTGCTGGAGAAGCCTCATCGTATTCTCCCAGTACATCTTCCAGATGAAATTTGTCACGTAATTCAATAACTAATCGCTGGGCTGTTTTCGGACCGATTCCGTTTGCTTTCGCAATCGCCTTATAATCATCCGATAACACAGCCATGCGCAGTTCATCGACCGACAGGCATGACAGGATAGAAAGCGCACTTTTCGGTCCCACTCCGCTGATATTAATCAGCATACGGAACACAGACCGTTCCTCTTTGGTCAGAAATCCAAACAGACTCATATCATCTTCCCGCACATTTAAATGGGTGTAGATCGTTGCCTGTTGATTTTTTGTCAATCTGGCAGAATCCTGTGAGGATGTAAATACAGAAAATCCGATTCCGCCGGTTTCTACGATGATCTCATCGGTTCCAATCTCGGTTACCGTTCCTTTTATATATGCAAACATAATGTTCTCCTGTCAAAAAATAAGGAGTTGTCGTTGTTACGACAACTCCGATCTGGCTTAATCTTATAAGAATTCGAAGCCTTCGTCCTCTTCTTCGCCATCTCCGATCATCATGCGATCTGGTTTTCTTGCATCTTCGATTTCCCCAACAAAGATCTCATCGTCATCATCGTTGCTTGTTGCAGCGGTATGTACATCCTCGTCTGCTTTCTTGAAGAACTTGGATGATGCAGACTCTTTCGCTGGTTCTGGCTCAACCTTTGGTGCTTCTGCCTTTGGCTTTGCGGAGCTCTCAAGCTTCTCGCTCTGAGCCTTTGCTTTTGCAATAATATCAGCGGCAGTTGCTTCAGCATTCTTGATGATCTGGTCTGCACGCTTCTTTGCCTCTACGCTTTCTCCGGCATCAGTTGATACATTTTCTGCCTGCTGCAACTTGTTCTCCAGTTCAAATAATTTCAGTCTGGTATCTTCCATTGCCTTTGTGAGTTTATCAAATTTGTCCTTTGTTTCCTCATAATCTTTGGAAAGGTCGCTGTACGCTCTGAATACAGTGTCTTTAAAGCTGTCAACATCTGCGGCTTTGTAACCGAATAAGCCCTTTTTAAAAGTTGTTGATCTAATATCGTCTGGTCGTAACATTCTATCTCCTCCGTACATCATACTTTAGCTAAAATTATAACATATTGACCAAAAATTACAAGCATTTCTTTACTTCTATGGTATTTATGCTATAATTTAAACCAATTTAGACGAATTTATCGGACGATGTCGGAAAGGAGGCACCTATGGAAAAAGTTGTAAATGAGGCTCATCGCAGTAAATTTCAGACATTGGAACAGTTTTATACACCGGAAGATCTGCTTGTTTTTGATATTGAAACGACCGGATTTACAGCCGAACATACTGCCTTATATCTGATCGGCTGTGCTTACTATAAAAACCGTCAGTGGAATATATGCCAGTGGTTTAATCAGGATGGCAGATCCGAAGCGGATATTTTAGAGCAGTTTCTTTCCTTTGCGAAGAATTATAAATATGTGATTACCTATAATGGAGATGGATTCGATATTCCGTATATCACTAAAAAGGCAAAGGCATATGGGATGGAAAATACACTCGCCCATATGGAAAGCATTGATATTTATAAGCACATCCGTTTTTTAAAAGATGTGCTGCACATGGAAAATATGAAACAGAAAAGCGTGGAACGGTTTCTTGGAATCCATCGGTTAGATAAATATTCCGGTGGTGATCTGATTAAGGTCTATCAGGAATATGTAAAGCTTCCGGTAAAGACAAACAAGCAGTTGTTGTTACAGCACAATTACGAGGATCTCGAAGGACTTCTGGACTGCACAAGCATGCTTGCTTACTGTAAATTCAAAGCTGGCTGTCTGCTCGTCCGCAAGATGTCTGTGCGGCAGAACCGGTTACTTTTCTCTTTGGAGCTGGAATACCCGCTTCCAAAACGATTGACGATCGGATTGAATGATATCATCATCACTGGATTCCAGAAGGAAGCAACGATCAATGCCCCGATCTATACAGAGGAATTGAAGTTCTTCTTTGATAATTACAGGGATTACTACTATCTTCCGGCAGAGGATATGGCGGTTCACAAAAGTGTGGCAAGCTATGTGGATAAAAACTACCGGGAACCGGCGAAGAAGGAAACCTGTTATCTGCGTAAAAAAGGATATTTTATCTCCCAGATTGATGATGGAATTTTATCTGGCTACAAACGGGATTATAAAGACAAAGAATCTTTTATTGAACTGACGGATTCGTTCCTGCAGGACTTAGATCTTTTGCACGCATATGCACGACATATAATAAGGCTGGCGCTCTCTTAAAGCGTCAGCCCTTTTCTTTAATATATTTAGAATAAATCTTCTTCCATATTGTCAAGGAATTCCTTGAAAGCTTCTCTTGCACTGCTGATTTCCGATGGATTCTGTTTATTTAATACATCTTCAAACTGGTTAATCTCATGTTCGAGAATCTTACGGGTATCTCCGATGGATTCCTCATACATGCGATCCGCACGAAGCAGCAATAATTTGTTTGCCTCCTGTTCCCGTGGATGAATCTTCAGGGAAGAAAGCTCCTCGAATCTGGCATCGATTTCTTCATCGGTCAGATCGGTTTCCTCGTTCTTAATCACAAGTCGTTTTTCCACATTTGTAGAAATTACCTTTACAATCACCTCTAAGATAGAGTTGACATCATAGGTGTATGTGACATCGACGCATTCTTCGCCGGCAGGTGCCGGTGGAACCATAACTTCAATGCTGCCAAGGTAGACGTTATTTGCTGCCAGACGGCTCTCGCCCTGCAGGATATCGACCTTGATCCGTGTCTGCCGGTCACTGACGGTATAGAGACGTTCCGTATGACTGACCGGAATCACGGAGTTTCGTTCAATCAATGGCAGATAATGTCCAGCCTCAAACACACCTCCGGATCTGCGGGATACAACCTCCGTTCCAAGTGTAAATGGACAGACATCCGTCAAAATAATCTCTTTCACTGCTTCATTCCGTTCTTTCATAGCAGCCTGTGTCGCCGCGCCCACAGCAACCACCTCGTCCGGATTGATACTTGTATTCGGCAGACGTCCAAACAGGCGGCTCACAAACCGGCGTACGATGGAAAGCTTTGTCGAACCACCAACCAGAATTACTTCCTCAATATCTTTGAGCTTGATATTTGCATCCTTCAGGCTTCGCTCGATTGGCTTACGAATACGTCCAAGCAATACCTGACAGGATTTTTCATAATCGTCAATATCAATTTCGCTCTCTACGACTTCTCCGTTGATATTACATTTCATAACTGATGTTTTTGCATCTGCAAATCCAAGCTTGCAAATCTCTGCCTGCTTGTGAATATGTGCACGGGTTTTCTGATCAAGAGTATCTTCGTCAATCTCGTGTTCCCGGAGAAACATCTGTTCCAATACTGTCGTAAAATCTTCTCCGCCAAGGAAATTATCTCCGGCAACTGCGCGCACTTCCATAATATTCTGATAAAGCTCTAGGATTGATACATCAAATGTACCACCACCCAAATCAAATACGAGGAATTTCGTGTCTGCATTTTTCTTATCCAAACCATAAGCGATTGCTGCGGCTGTTGGTTCACTGACGATACGTTCTACCACAAATCCGGCAAGTTCTCCTGCTTTCTTTGTCGCTTTTCGCTGTGCATCGTTAAAATATGCCGGTACGCTGATGACTGCCTCCTCAATCGTGCAGCCAAGATAATGCTCTGCATCTTCTTTCAGAGATTTTAAGACAAGGCTGGAAAGCTCTTCCGCAGAGAACTTGCGGGTTCCAAGGGTAAACACCTTCGAGCTGCCCATGTTCCGCTTGAACACATCCGCGGTCTGATCTGGGTACAGCATCTTCCGCTCCTTCGCAGTCTTGCCGACATAGACAATTCCTTCCTCATCCACGCTTACAACCGAAGGAGTCAGATTTTCTCCCAGACGGTTCGGAATGACCTTTGCATGGTCGCCATCAAAATATGCAATTAAACTGTTTGTCGTTCCTAAATCAATTCCTACTATCATTTCTAATCCTAATTTCTTATTTTTTATCTTCAATCCGCTTCAGACATGCCTCATAGAAAGCATTCTGTCCACAGACACGGATTGCTTCTTCGTACATACTGCGTGCCATCGCATAATTGCGCTGCTTCTCATACAGCAACGCTTTCTCATATAAAATCCGGTGACAGACACCATAGAAACAGCCGCGACAACGACGGGCATGCAAACCCTGTTCTAACCAGTCTTTACATTCTTTGTAGTTCCTGGAAAGTCGTGCAAAACGTGCCATCTTGATATACTGTGGCGGCGTTTGTATCTGATCCTTTGGATAAGCGGCAGCCGCATTTGCTATCGCACTGTTCTTCTTGAAGCTTCGCAGTTCTTTTAGCTGGATCATACATTCCAGCCATTCACTATAATAATTGGCTTCCTTGTTTGTGTCAAGCGCAATCGCCCGCTCATATAACGGCTTTGCGTCCGCATACATGGCATGGTCACGGAAGATATCTCCCATTGCACCATACACCCGGTGATTCTCCGGATCTTTGCTTATGATATATTCAAATGTCTCATGCGCCAGATCAATGAAGCCGGCATCTCCGTAGATATCAAGCAATTTTCTTGCACAGGCAGAATCATCCACAAAAGGAAGCAACTCGGCAATGGCATCCTTTGCCGCATCCATCCGCACAAGCAGGACGGCATAATCGTAGGCGATATCTGCATTCCACTCATATTGCTTTTTATAATTGATATAGAGCTGCTGACTTTCAGAAAACCAGTTCATGCACTGGTAGACACGTGCTAAACTCTGCAAGCTCTCTTTGTGCTGTTCGGTGTCTGTTTCAGAAACTTCATATGCTTTTCGGTATGCATCGGCAGCCGCTTTATAGCTTTTGTGCAGCTCCTGTATCATCCCAATCCGCAGATACGCAAAATAATTATCTGGTTCTAACTGTAATGCAGCCTGATAATCGCGAACAGCCTTTTTGTATTCGCCCATCAGACTGTATACGATCGCCCGCTCATTGTAAACCTGCGCGGTTGCCTGTATTGCAAGCTGTGTACCAAATGCCTCCAATGCCTGTTCGATTTTCCCAAGTTTCGCATAGGAAGAACCGATATACATATCAATCAATGGATATTGTGTGTGTTGTTTCTTTACCTGCTCGAACTGTTCAAGCGCTTTATCATACATGCCCTTGTAGCGGTAACAAAGCGCTAACAGCATATGGACATCCTCAAAATGCTCCATATCGGTTGTCTTACCATCTGAACGACTGACAATTGCTACGAGCTGCCGGATTGCCGGATCAATCTTGTTATCTAACATGGAAAGCCGTGCCCGGTAGTAATCAATGCTGTCACTTTCATTTTCAAATGCATCAAAACGTTTGATCGTATCCTGCGCCTGTTCGTATTGATGTGCGCGGATAAATAAGCTTGCCTCTAACGCATAAGGCTGAGACAGATACGGATACAGATTGATTGCCTGTTCGCAGGCATTATAAGCTTCCTGAATATAATTCATCGCCTTGCAGGCTTTTGCTTTAAACAGATATGCCACGTAGTCGTGCGGATCCCGCTCTAACAGGTGTTCACAGGCACGCAGACAATCCGTATATTGGCCGGTCAGGAACTTTAGCTCACAATCCGCCTCATATGAAAGGATGATTTCCTCATGATCTTTGGATAATGCGATATCCAGATGACGTCTGGCATTCTCGTAATCCTCTGTCTTCATATAACAATCGGCAATCAGGAAATTCACATACGGATACCGGACGCGTTTTTTCTCTGTTTCTGCACTTGTATCTTCCTCTGGGAGCTGCTCAATCAGATTCTTCCAGACAAGAAAACATTGTCTGGCATGCGCATAATCACGAACGCCCAGATAACAACGTCCAAGAACATTATAGTATTCAAATTTCCGATCTCCTTCTGGCTGGAATTTAGTCAGAAAGGCGATTGCTTCCTGAAACTGATAGCTTTGGTAATAGCTCCAGCCAACGTCCATCTTTGCTTGTATATCATCTGGATTTTTCTTTAACTTCTCCAGATTTTCCTGTATCATCATCTGATTGGCACGCACCATACCAATGCGGACAGAATCATCATAATGATTTTCCTTGAGCAGATCCATATAGCCATCTCTGGCAGCTTTATAATCTCCCTTGCGGAATGCAAGTTCTGCCTGTTTGGCGCGCATAAGATAATTCTGTGGGTCCAATTCCTTGGACCGGTTGAAATACTGTTCTGCCTGTTCCAGATCATTGTTCAGGATACAGACATCTCCACAAAAATGAAGCAGAGTGATATCATCCGGATACTTTGCAGACAGTTCTTCCGCTTCCTCGCGGATCGCTGCAAATGTGGAAGCATACCGCGCGGCGTATAATGCATCCAGATCTTGTGTTTTCCGTTCTTCTTCCGTCATGGATGTCTGAATATATTCCGAAAACTCCAACCGGCAGGTCTGCAGACGGATACGCATCTCTTCCAGATGTATATATACATTGGAAATATAATATTTTTCCTTCATCTGCCGGATTTTTTCTCCGGCATCTTTTAGCTCCTGACTGCGAACCATGCGATCTAATTCAATGTAATCACGGATATAGGTATCGATCGTTGCGGAGGTTGTGATCTCTGCATGCTCAAACGCCTCATAATTGATGATATCCTCATAGGTCGCATTGTTCGTGATATAGTCCAGGTAATTTTCCGGGAACTGTTCTGCAAGCTCGCTTCTGCGCCCTTCAAGATCAAAATATCCGACGATGCATTTCCATACCTTTTTCGGAACCAGCACATGATTCATCAAGAACCGCAACAGTCCATACAATGCATCCTCACTTGTGTCGAGCGATACAAAATAATCGGAATTAAAGAGTGCAAGCCATTCGTCTGGATTGATACGACGGGCATAATCATCATAGAGAGCCTCTAATGAAGCAAGCATTTGCTGCTCCGGTGTATCTGGAATGGCAACGTCGAATTCCTCCTCCGTCTGATCGGCAAGGTGCACTGCCTCCTCATAGGCTTTCCGAAGCTCCATAAACCCTTCCGGATCATCTTCCGGATTGACAGAAGAAAGACGCATTCGATAGGCTTTCTTCAATGCGTCTTTATCCTTCGTCTGTTCAATTTTCAGAACATCCCATATATTCATTAAGCTAACATTCCCTCAAGTGTTTCGCGGATTGCTTTGATAAAGTTCTCGCTGTTTAATACAGTGACATCCTTCATCGTTGTAATAAGTGCAAGATCCTTTGTCATCTTGCCGTCTTCGATTGTCTTGATCGTTGCCTGCTCAAGCTTGTCTGCAAATTCCATCAGCTCCGGAATATTGTCAAGCTCGCCACGCTTTCTCAAAGCACCAGTCCATGCGAAGATCGTTGCAACAGAGTTTGTTGATGTCTCTTCACCCTTTAAGTGCTTGTAGTAATGTCTCTGAACAGTTCCGTGTGCTGCCTCGTACTCGTATTTTCCATCTGGAGAAACAAGTACTGATGTCATCATGGCAAGAGAACCAAATGCAGATGAGATCATATCACTCATAACATCGCCGTCGTAGTTCTTGCAAGCCCAGATGAATCCACCCTCAGACTTCATAACACGGGCAACTGCATCATCAATCAGAGTATAGAAATATTCGATGCCTGCGGCGTCAAACTTCTCTTTGTATTCGTTATCGAAGATCTCCTGAAAGATATCCTTAAATGTATGGTCGTATTTCTTGGAGATTGTATCCTTTGTTGCAAACCACAATGTCTGCTTTGTATCAAGCGCATAGTTAAAGCAGCTTCTTGCAAAGCTCTCGATGGATTTGTCGATGTTATGCTGTCCCTGAATCACACCCGGACCATCAAACTTGTGGATTGTCTCCTTGATTACCTGTCCGTCCTCGCCTGTAAATACAAGCTCTGCTGTACCAGCACCCGGTACATCGATCTCTACGCTCTTATACACATCGCCATAGGCATGTCTTGCGATTGTAATAGGCTTCTTCCAGTTCTTTACACATGGCTCAATTCCCTTGACAACGATTGGTGCACGGAATACGGTTCCGTCTAAGATTGCACGGATTGTTCCGTTTGGACTCTTCCACATTTCCTTCAGGTTGTACTCTGTCATACGTGCAGCGTTTGGTGTGATTGTTGCACACTTGACTGCAACACCGTACTTCTGTGTTGCGTATGCAGAATCAAAAGTAACCTTATCGTTTGTCTCGTTTCTGTACTCCAGACCAAGGTCGTAATACTCGGACTTTAAGTCGATAAATGGGTAGATCAATTCATCCTTGATAATCTTCCAAAGGATTCGTGTCATCTCATCTCCGTCCATCTCTACCAGTGGAGTCTTCATCTGAATTTTTGCCATTGTAATTATCCTCCTGATTTTAATTGCGTGGTTTGCAAATTGTATCCCGCACGTTATCTAAGTATTGTCTGTAATTATATAATTGCCTGCAGACGCGCTCTCGCTCACTTCCACACGCAGTGGTACTAAATTCGCGCCAACAAGTTGCCGCTTATTAAGTACCAGCGTGTTCCAATGGTCTGCAAACAAATTAATAATTACAGACAACACAATATACAATTTGATTGAATGGATACAATTCGCTATTTACGTTATTTTATAAATTATACACGATTGTTATTGTAACATATTGACAGTTATTTGAAAATATCACTTTTTACAATAATCGTTGGATTGATTTATTTTATTGTTTATTTGTGTACAATATCTGTGTTAATTACCTCAAAAATTTGACCTTGGGGTTATTGTTTGAATGTGGTTTCGTAGTCGAGGAAGTCGACGAGGAAGTGTTTTTCCTTCAGGGCTTCTTCGATTTCGTCGAGGATATCTTCGCTCTCGGCTTCAATCGTGTGGAAATGATAGCCGGAGGTTGTGTTTGATAAAAGGGAAGATTTGCTCTCCTTCAGGTCTTCGACGAATTTGCGGACATCGCGGCGGCTCTTGATGTTCAGGGGGGCTGTGACTTTGCCGTAGGTGCGGTGGTTGACCATTACGTCTAAGACGACTCCACCCAAGTCAACGATCGTGCTTAATTCCTCTTCTGCCTGATCGTCGGTGTGACAGACCTTCACAATCCGCCGGCAATTCTGACTGCCGGCATCCTTTTCGTACACATAACCACGCGGTGTCGATAAGACCGAATGTCCTTTCGATCGGAGCAATGCGATATCCTGTACGACAACCTGACGGCTGACATGGTAGATGTCTCCAATTTTTCCACCCGATAACGGTTCATCGGAACGCAGTAACAACGCAAGCAGTTTCTCTCTGCGCTCGTTTCCGGATATAATTGTCTGCTCCATCTGCTTTTCCTCCTTGATTGAAATAGATTGTTGCAGCATAATTAGTCAATTGGATGCAGATGTTTCAGACTGATATCTAAGATTGGAGCGGAATGTGTCAGCGCCCCACTCGATACATAATCGACACCAAGCTTTGTGATCGTCTCGATATTTTCTTTTGTGATATTTCCGGAACACTCCGTCTTGGCACGTCCATCGATGATCTTAATTGCTTCTGCCATCAGCTCCGGGGACATATTATCAAACATGATGATATCGGCTCCTGCTTCCACGGCTTCTCTGACCATATCCAGATTCTCTGTCTCTACCTCGATTTTGCAGACAAATGATGCATAGTCTCTTGCCATCTGAACTGCCTTTGCCACACCGCCTGCGGCGTCAATGTGATTATCCTTCAACATAACAGCGTCCGACAGATTGTATCTGTGATTATTTCCGCCGCCTGCGCGAACCGCATACTTCTCGAAGATACGCATGCAAGGTGTTGTCTTTCTTGTGTCAAGCAATTTGGTATTTGTCCCTTTTAAAAGTGCTGCAACATTGTTCGTATATGTTGCGATACCGCTCATGCGCTGAAGATAATTCAGAGCCGTACGCTCACCGGACAACAGCACACGGATATCACCGACCACAGTTGCAAGCACCTGTCCGTTTGTCACGGCATCGCCATCCTTGATCTGCTTTCCATCCTGCTCTGCAAAGATCACTTCGGTATTCGGATCTAACATCGTAAATACACGCCTAAATACCTGCAATCCGGCAATGATTCCGTCCTGCTTCGCAAGCAATGTAACCTCGCCCTTCTTATATTCCGGCATCACAGCATTCGTACTGATATCCTCGCTGTTGATATCCTCCTCCAAAGCCATCTTAATATACTTATCTGCAACTAACTGCATTGTAATGTCATTCATTTGTCTAATCTCCTTTTTTTAAAATGTACACGATCATTGTACATGATTTTTGGTATTGGTAGTACATATATTTTATTTTGAATTGTTCCATATACGATGTATTGAAACTAAGAAATTCTAAGATGTTCTGATATAAATTATGAACCCGTACGCAACCGCCGCCAATTCGCCATCCATGGCTCAGTGGCGGCTTGATTGAACATCGTGTTCAATCATTGCTGATATAGTACAGAACATCAAGAATTTCTAAGTTCCAAACATATTGTATATGGGAACATATTCAAAAATAAAATATATGTATCTACGAAATGGTATAATTATGCACAACGCTCTATAAACCTTATTCAAGCTGACCAACCATATGTTTGGCAGCACGCTTCGCAAAGACAAGGCTTTCAAGTAAACTATTGCTTGCCAGACGGTTCTTTCCATGTACTCCGTTGCAGCTTGTCTCGCCGACAGCATACAGATGAGGCATCGTTGTAAGCGAATACTTGTCTACGTGGATACCGCCCATGAAATAATGCTGTGCTGGAACGATCGGAATCGGCATCATCAAAATGTCGAAACCGTACTTCATGCAGTGCTCGTAGATGTGCGGGAAATGATTCAGGATCGTCTCGCGTGGAACATTCTCGAAGGATAAGAATTCGTATTTTACGCCCTCTTTTTCCATCTCAGCCTGAATTGCCTTTGTCACGACATCACGTGGCTGCAATTCATCGACGAAACGCTCTTTTTTGTGATTTAAGATGATCGCGCCCTCACCTCTGGCTGATTCTGAGATCAGGAAGCTTCTGCCCGGATTCTCTGTGTAAAAGCAGGTTGGATGGATCTGAACATAGTCCATATGCTCTAATTCCACACTATGCTTTCGTGCAATCTCGCAGCCATCGCCAGTCAGGATCGGGAAGTTCGTGGAATGTTTGTACTGTCCACCGATACCTCCGGTTGCGAAGACTGTATTTTCTGCATAGATTTCCAACTCTTCTCCGTCTGCACGCTTGGCAAGGATGCCGACACATGTATGATTGATATCCTCAATCAGATCAGTCATCGTTGTGTGCTCAAAGATTGTCACATTTTTCAGCTGTTTTACAGCGGATAACAGATGGGTTGTAATCTCTTCTCCTGTGATATCCTCGTGGAAGCAGATACGTGGCTTGGAATGTGCACCCTCCTTCGTGTAAGCAAGGCTTCCATCCTCATTTCTCTCAAACTGGACACCATATCCGATCAAGTCGTTGATGACATCGCGGCTGCCACGGATCATGATATCGACACTTTCCTTGCGGTTTTCGTAGTGACCGGCACGCATTGTATCCTCAAAATACGAATCGTAGTCGTCCTCGTCACGTAATACACAGATACCGCCCTGTGCCAACATGGAATCGCAGGTCTCAAGCTCTGCCTTTGAGAGCATCAAAATCTGTTTATCTTCCGGTAAATTCAATGCTGTATATAAGCCGCCGACACCACAGCCGACGATTACAACATCGTAATGTAATTCTCGCATCTTCCTGTCTCCTTTGAATTTATACCTGTAAATAGCACGAAAACGCAGACCGTTCGTCTGCGTTTCTGGCTCCGAATGTACATGCAGTATAGCACATGTTTTGACAGGTGACAAGACACCTATACCGGGAAGATTAATTTTATTTCTGTACCAACACCTAAGGTACTCTTGATTTTGATTTCTGCATTGTGCAGTTTCGCACCATGTTTTACAATGGAAAGTCCAAGTCCGGTGCCGCCGATCTCCTTGGAATGGCTCTTATCCACGCGGTAGAAACGTTCAAAGATACGGTCTAACTGATCCTCTGGAATTCCGATTCCGCTATCCTTGACCGAGAATTCACAACGGTGCTTCTCTTTTTTGATTGCGATATCGATCGTTCCATCCTCTTTGTTGTATTTGATTGCATTTTCAATCAGGTTATAGACCATTTCCTCTAAGACAGAATGGATACCGGAAACCATCACATGTTCTCCTTCTAAGGAAATTGCAACATGTTTTTCCTCTGCAACCGGCTCCAAGTGACGAAGCTCGATCTTCGTCAGGTCATATAAGTCGATCTGTGTCATCTCAACTGCCTGTTCACCTTCGTCTAACTGTGACAGCTTGATGATATCCTCAACAAGATGAATCAGTCTGCGCGCTTCGTCGTAGATCTTTCCGGCGAAAGGTTTGACATCCTTTTTGTCTACAATGCCGTTCTTGATGATCTCCGCGATACCGGAAATCGAAGTGAGCGGTGTTTTCAATTCGTGAGATACATTCGCTGAAAATTCACGGCGCAGATCTTCACGCTCTTCCTTCTCCGTCACATCGGTGATAATCACGACAGCACCGGCAACCTCGTTATTCCGGAATACCGGGTTCGCATAAATGTTATAATAACGTCCTTTGACCGGACAGATATATTCGCTGTGGATTCCTTGAATTGCTTTCTTGATACATTCAGTAAATTCCTCCGACCGGTTGATCTCTAAGACATGCTTTCCGTCTACGGACGAATCGACATCGAAGATCTTGGAGATGCTGCGGTTATGTGACAACACAATTGCCTGCTTGTCAACCACGAGGAACCCTTCCTGCATATTCTCCGTGATCATTGCAAACTCATTTTTCTGTGCTTGCAGCTGATTCATCGCTTTCTGGATCTCTTCGTTCTGAAGGCGGATTTTACGGATAAATGGTGACAGCTCGTCATAGACGGTTGATTCATCCGGATGATCTAAGTCGATTGCTTCCAGCGGTGTTGTAATCTGTCTTGACAGACGATAGGCGAGAATCGCTGAAAATTCAACGCCAAGCAGTAATACAAGCAAAACCGGAAGCAAAACCTTCATCAAAAGAGCCGGCATTGATTTCCGGATGACGGAGACACGGACGACACTTCCATCTCCAATGCGGATCGCATGATAGATCGTCTCCTCCGAAAGCGTCTTGGAATACCGGACGCTCGTTCCTGCGGAAGATGTCATTGCCTGCTTGATCTCGGTACGGTTTTTGTGGTTTTCCATTGTACGGATATCGGCTTTGTTGTCGTAAAGTACTGTTCCATCCGCGGCAACCCACGTGATACGTTTTTCTTTCTCGTTCAGATTCGTGAGAAAATCCATCCCGGCAAGGTCAACACCCTCTGCGATATAGCCTGCCGCCTGATCCAGAGAAGTTACGTATTGTTTATTAAAATAGTTATACAAGACACCAATGATTGATGCACCGCATAGAACAACCAGAAGCAGGATAATCAAAATCGTATTTTTGAATATCTTTTTTTTCATTTTAATCTCCTATCTTATAGCCGACGCCGCGCACGGTCTCAATCTGATTGCCGGCATCCTTTAATTTCATACGCAGGCTTCGGATATGCACGTCTACCGTACGGCTTTCTCCGTCGAATTCGTATCCCCAGATGCGGTTTAACAACTGATCACGCGTAAATACCTGTCCCTGATTCTCCATGAACAGATGGAGTAATTCAAACTCCTTCAGCGTAAGCGAGATCCGTTCTCCATTAACTAAGACGATGTGCCGTTTCGTATCCAGAGAGATCAAACCAGCCGTGAGCTTCTCTCCATCGTCCGAAGTATCTGCACGGTTTTCTGTCCGGCGAAGCAATGCTTTGATCCGGGCAACTAATTCCATGATACCAAATGGCTTTGGTACATAGTCATCTGCACCGCTGTCAAGTCCTAATACTTTATCATATTCACTGTCCTTGGCGGTCAGCATGATAACCGGAAGCTCTTTGGTTGTGTCCTTTGCCCGGAGCTTCTTTAATACAGAAAGTCCATCTTCCTCCGGTAGCATGATATCAAGCAAAATCAGGGATGGAAGTTCCTGCTCAATCCCATTCCAGAATTCCGATGGACGTTCGAAGCCGCGCGCTTCCAAGTCCATATGACATAACGTATATACTACAAATTCCCGTATGCTATTGTCGTCTTCTAATACGTAAATCATCTAAATATGCTCTCCTGTGATTGAATAATATACCCACTCTGCAACATTGGTTGCGTGGTCTCCTATTCTTTCATAATACTTGGCTATCATGATAATGTCTATAAAAAGTTCGCCTTCGTTTGCATTTTTTTCGATTTCTTTGATCAGACGCTTCTTTACGGAATCAAATAAGGAATCGACCACATCGTCACTCTGCATAACAGAGATTGCGAGATCCTTATCCTTCTTCACATAGGATTCGATTGCATTTGTCAGCATTTCCTTCGCTGCGCTTGACATCTTCTCGAGATCCTTGAAATCCTTCAGATCATGTGGTGCTGTAAATCGGATCATATCCGCAATATCTGCACACTGATCACCGATACGTTCCAGATCGGAGATCATTTTCAATGCTGCAGAGATAAAACGGAAATCCGAAGCGACCGGCTGCTGCTTTAAGAGCAGACTCATACAGATATGCTCAATCTGATGCTCGCTTTTGTCAATTTCTTCCTCGACAGCGTGTGATTTGGCGGTGTATTTGGCATCGCCGTTAAATAAAGCCTTTGTTGTACCAGCAATTACCTTCTCACAGAGTGCTCCCATGCGGATCAGCTCCACATTCAGGTTCTCCAACTGCTTTTCCAATTCATTTCTCATAACCCATCAACCAAACCTTCCTGAAATATAGTCCTCTGTCCGCTTATCGCTTGGATTTGCAAACAGCTTTTCTGTGTTGTCAAACTCTACAACCTCACCCAATAAGAAGAATGCAGTATTGTCAGAGATTCGGGCTGCCTGCTGCATATTGTGCGTTACCATGATGATCGTATATTTGTCTTTCAGCTCCACCGCCAGATCCTCAATCTTCGATGTGGAGATTGGATCCAGTGCGGATGTTGGCTCATCCATCAGAAGCACATCCGGTTCCACAGCCAGCGCACGTGCGATACAGAGACGCTGCTGCTGACCACCGGACATACCGAGTGCGCTCTTCTTGAGACGATCCTTCACCTCATCCCAGATTGCTGCCTGCTTTAAGGAACGCTCAACGATCTCGTCCAACTCCGACTTCTTCTTGATGCCGTGTGTACGTGGACCGTACGCGATGTTATCATAGATGCTCATTGGAAATGGATTCGGCTTCTGGAATACCATACCGACACGTTTTCTGAGTGTATTGACATCCATTCCCTTGTAGATGTTTTCTCCATCCAATGTGATTTCGCCAGTGATCTTACAGCCCTCAACCAGATCATTCATCCGGTTTAAGCTCTTTAAGAGTGTGGACTTACCACAACCGGAAGGACCGATAAATGCTGTGATCTCTGCGGATGGAATATTCAGGTTTATATCTTTTAATGCATGGAAATCGCTGTAATAGAGATCCATGTTCTTGATTTGAAAATTACCCAATGTTGATCCTCCAAATTTCTGTAGGTTTATTTCGCCTGTAATTTCTTTGCCAGTCTGCTTGATGCTGCATTGATCAGTACGACCATGACAAGCAGTACAACTGCGGTTGCGTATGCCTGTTTCGTGTAAAGACCTTCGGAAAGCAGTTTATACATGTGTACAGCCAGTGTACATCCGGAATCAAACAGGCTCTTTGGTACTTCTGCGGTTGTACCGGATGTAAAGATCAGTGCTGCTGTCTCACCAACGATACGACCGATTGCTAAGATCACGCCTGACAAGATTCCCGGTACTGCCGATGGCAATACAACTTTGAAGATTGTACGAAGTCTGCCAGCACCAAGACCGAAGCTTCCTTCCCGGTAGGAATCCGGCACACTCAGAAGCGCTTCTTCTGTTGTACGCATGATCGTTGGAAGTACCATGATGGAAAGTGTCAATGCACCGCCGAAAAACGAAAGTCCCCAGCCAAATGCGATAACAAACATCAGATATCCAAACAGGCCATATACGATTGACGGAATACCGGACAATGTCTCTGTTGTGATACGTACAACATTGACTAATTTATTGCCACGCTTCGCATACTCTACCAGATAGATGGCAGAACAGATACCGATCGGCACTGCAATCAGCAAAGATAACGCGGTCATAAGCACGGTATTGATGATTGCCGGAAGCATGGATACATTTTCGGTTGTGTACTTCCATGCGAAAAGCTCCGGCGTCAGATTCATGATACCATTTGCCAGTATATAAATGATCAGTGCACCGAGCACGGCTACGGTAATCCCAGCCGACAGGGTAACTGCAATCAGCAGGAACAAAGAAAGCGGACGCTTCTTATACGCTTCCAGTTTATCTTTCCATGTGACTACATTGATTGGTTTTATATCTTGTACTTCAGCTATTTTCTCACTCATTACCATCTACTTAACCCCTTTCTTCTTTACAACAGAGAACAGCAGGTTAATAATCAAAATAAATACGAACAGAACAACACCGGTTGCAATCAATGCTTCTCTGTGCAGATCCGTTGCATAACCAAGCTCCAATACAATATTGGAAGTCAGGGTACGCACACCAGCTAACAGGCTGTCCGGAAGCACCGGATGATTTCCTGCAATCATGATGACCGCCATAGTCTCACCGATTGCACGGCCGATTCCTAAGATGATTGCTGCTAAAATACCGGATTTTGCCGCAGGGAGTACTGCCTTGAAGACACTTCTCTCATGTGTATCACCGAGTGCTAAGGCACCTTCGTAATAGCTTTCAGGAACGGCACGGATTGCAGATTCCGATACACTGATGATCGTAGGAAGAATCATGATACCAAGCAGAATGCAGGCAGTCAGGATATTCTTACCACTTCCACCGAACGCATTCCGGATCATTGGTGTGATTACAACCAGACCAAAGAATCCATATACAATGGATGGAATGCCTGCCAGCAGATCTACAGCTGGTTTCATGATCCGGTGAAGCTTCGGTGGACAAAACTTTGCCATGAAGATGGCACACAAAAGTCCGATCGGAACACCGATGATGATCGCGCCGGCTGTCACATAGATACTTCCAATGATCATTGGGAAGATACCGAATTTGTTTGCACCAGGCATCCATGTTTTACCAAATATGAAATTTACAAATCCAATCTTTCGAATGGCTGGAACACCATTTGCAAACATGAACAGACATATCATAGCGACTGCCAGTATGGACATACAAGCAGCCACCAGGAATACGATATGCATGGTTCTTTCTTTTACTTTCGCCATATTTTGCCTCTCGTATTTTAATTTCTATTTCTTGCTTACTTTACTTCAGACCACTTTGTGATTGTACCTGTGTAGATACCCTTTACCTGATCGCTTGTCAGGCTGTCAACAGAGCTGTCCTTATTTACGATTACTGCGATACCATCGGTAGCGATAACAGTTGGTGTAAGACCTGCGCTAAGCTCGCTGTCCTTCAGCTCTCTGGAAGCCATACCGATATCACATACGCCTTCTGCTGCACTTGTCATACCTGTTGTAGAATCACTCTGCTGTACTTCGATCTGTACGTCTGGGTTGATTGCAACATATGCCTCTTTGAGCTTCTCCATAACTGGTGTTACAGAAGAAGAACCTGCTACATTGATCTTACCCTTGACACCTGCGGATGTATAAGCACCTGTGTTACCATCGCTGATATAACCAGCCTCTTCTACAACTGCCTGACCATCAGCACTTAAGATGAAGTTGATGAAATCCTGTGTTACTTCGTTTGGTGTACCCTTTGTTGCGATGTTGAATGGACGGGATACCTTGTAGCTTCCGTTTGATACGTTCTCAGCAGAAGCCTCTGCGCCATCAATCTTAACAGCCTTTACAGAATCATCCAGAGAGCCAAGTGATATGTAACCGATTGCTGCTGTATCATCTGCAACACTTGTCATCATAACAGATGTTGAGTTTGTGATATCTGCAGTTGTGATTGTCTTATCGATTTTGTTTCCGTCTGCATCCTTCTCTTCGATACCGAACAGCTCGATGAATGCACCTCTTGTACCGGAACCATCCTCACGGGAAATAACTGTGATATCGTCACTTGCTGCTTTTCCACATCCTGTCATGGCTCCCATAAGCATTGCTGATGCCAGAACTCCGATGATTGCTTTCTTTAGTTTTCTCATTTTCTTTGTCTCCTTTTTGCTCTTAAAGATTTTCTTTTTTATTTAACTTACAAATGAGAATATACAGAATGTAAGTAAAGTGCGTTATCATGGTTTTGTAAAATGTACGTAAAACAAGTGTCTGTATAAAAATGAATTGATGCCATATACGATGTATTGAAACTAAAAAGTGCTAAATGTTCTGATCTACGGTATTTTACCGTACGCAACCGCCGCCAATTCGCCATCCATGGCTCAGTGGCGGCTTGTTTGAACATCGTGTTCAAACATTGCTAATGTAATACAGAACATTAAGCACTTCTAAGTTTCAAACATATGTATATGACATCAATTCATTTTATATCGGATATACTTCTTTTACTACAATAATGAGTTAATGAAATAACACACTTTTCAGCTTTTATATTATTTAATTATTGCCTATTCTAAATTAACAGTTCTTTGTAGTACTCTGCGTAATCGCGGCGATTCTCTTTCGTGAATGCGATTGCAGAACGTGGATGCTGGTTCAGAAGTCCGGTCATCAGGTACTGGAGATCATAGCCCCAGACGATGCCGTCATCCTTTAATTTCATCATGTGGTCTTCAATGAATTTGAATACCGGATATACGTTGTATTTTGGATTCTTCAGGAAACCAAGCAACAGCTCCATTGCACAGTTACCGGCGCCTCTTCCCATAGACAGGTAGGTTCCGTCTAACCAGTCTACACCGTCACCACACGCTTCAATCGTGTTCGCAAATGCAAGCTGCTGGTTGTTGTGTGCGTGGATACCGATCTTCTTATTGTATTTTGCTGCGAAATTCAGGTACAGATCTGCAATACGGGCAATCTGCTCCGGATACAGGGAACCAAAGCTGTCTACGATGTAGATAACATCCACTGGTGTCTTGCCAAGCATATCAAGTGCAACCTTGATGTCTTCCTCCTGTGAATTCGAGATAGCCATGATATTACAGCTTGTCTCGTATCCCTTCTTTGCCGCATCCTCTACCATGTCGATTGCTTCCGGCATCTGATGGATGTACGCTGCCACGCGAACCAGATCAACCGGAGAATTTACCTTCTCATCGAAATCGTTCTTATCATGACGTCCGATATCAGCCATGATTGCAAGCTTTAAGTCTGTATCGTTATCTCCAACGATCTCGCGGATATGGTCATCACTACAGAATTTCCATTTACCGAACTTCGATTCATCAAACACCTTTTTTGATGCACGATACCCCATCTCCATATAGTCAACACCTGCATCGATATTTGCCTGATATAAAGCTTTTACAAAGTCGTCTGTGAAATAGAAGTCATTCACCAGTCCACCATCACGTAAGGTCGCGTCTACCACCTTGATACTTTCCCGAAATCCAAGTAAATTTGATAATTCTTTCATGTCTTTGTTCCTCATCTTTCTTTCTCTGTTGCGTTACTGCTTTAATGCATTAAAGAGAATATGGATATATTAACAGAGATTTTCCGGATAGTCAACCCCAATATTTTTCTACTGCTTTTTCATATGACAATCCATCGTCTTTGCATAATCGTCCCAGATGCATAATGGATTTTTTCACAGTATCCGTCTCAAATTCCACTCCCGAAGAAAGAAAAAAGCGCCTGTGTATGGCGTAAACAGGCGCTTCATTTGACAGTAATGTTCATTCACTGTCAGTCGAGAGGAAGTCTCGAATCTATACTAAATACTGATGGCGCAGTATTGTATAGCGTATGTAATTGGATTGTATAACTATATACTCTTAGCATGATGTTTATCTATGCATGTGTCTCGTTGCTCTTGTAAGCCTGCGCATACACTCAAAATCGTCAAGGATCCGAGCTTTAATCACAGGATCATTTTCCTTCACAATAATACGGTCAAGCTGCTCCTGACAGGTCATATTCGTCTTATTTTCACGGACTTTGCTGTCTTTTCCAGCGTCCAATGAACCGACACGTACCATCAGGAACTCATCGAGATTACTCTGGAAGATTGACACGAACGACAGCCGCTCGCAGAGCGGATTGTTCTCATCCACTGCTTCTTCCAACACTCTTTTATTGAACTTCAACCAGGAAAGCTCCCGGTTATCATAGATTGTTTCTTGTAACATGTTATTTTCCTCCTATGCTTCCTCCAATTCCAGGAAACGGACATTGTCCATCACTTCTTCCACCATGCCGCTGCAACTGTCGCCGATGCGCTCTAAGCTGTGAAGCATATTGGAAAACGGATAAGTAAATTCCGGCTTACAATTATTTTTCCGCAGACGTTTTAGATGGTTCTTGTTGAATTTCTTCTCCATATTACGCAGTTCCTTGCGATAATCGAAGACCTTCCTTGCAGTCTTTGTATCCCCATTTTCCAGTGAGACAATCGATGTCCGATACATGATTTCTACGTTATCAATTACTTTTCCAAGTTCCTCAACTGCATCCTTTGAGAATTTATACTTTCCTTCGAGTTTGGCACGTATAACCGGTGAAGCATCCTCACACCGCTTGCTGACACGTGCAATATCATTTAGGACATACAACAGTCCCGCAGTCGTAGATGATTGCTCTTCAGTCAGAGAACCATTCGAGAACATTCCAGAGATATAGCTAACAGTATTCTCATCAATCTCTGTTACAAGCTTCGCATTTTTTTCTAGCTCGGCAAGCGCTTTGCTATCATTATTCATCACCGTTGCCTTCATATTTCCAATCATTTCTGATACAAGGCGTCCTGCACGGCGGATCTCCTGGGATACAAGATACATAGCTGCAATCGGCTGACTGATCACATTTTTGTCAAGAAAGCTTTTCTCTTTATAATCTTCGATAGACACTTCCTTGTCATCTCTGACAATAAACATAACAATCTTCACCATAACCGGAAGAAGCGGCAACCAGATCAGAGTATTGATGATATTAAAGCTCATATGTGCATTTGCAATCTGACGTGATATCACATCCAGTTCATTTCCCTTTGGTGAGATCATCTCAACAAACTTTGCAAATGGCTTGATGATCCAGATAAAGATAAAGGAACCGGTAATATTAAACACGCTATGTGCAATCGCACAGCGTTTTGCATCCTTGGACTGACCGATACTTGCCAATATTGCGGTAATGGTTGTACCGATATTATCGCCGAGCAGAATCGGAATTGCGCCAACTAATCCGATCACACTCGCACCATCCGGGCCTGCTTGTGATGCGAAGCTCTGCAATACCGCAATCGTTGCGGAGCTGCTCTGTACGACAAGCGTCATAAGCAAACCGACACCAACGCCAAGTACCGGAATATGGCTGACTTTCTCCATCATATTGATAAATACCGGGCTTGTTGCAAGCGGCTTCATGACATCGCCCATCATCTCGATACCAACAAACAACAAACCGAAGGCGAAGATTGTCTGTCCGACAAACTTCACCTTTTCTTTCTTCGCAATAAACGCGATCAGGAAACCGATAAATACGATCGGCATAATATAATCACTGATCTTAAATGCCATCAGCTGTGCTGTCATCGTTGTTCCGATGTTCGCACCGAAGATAACAGAGATACCCTGCTTTAAGGACATCAATCCGGCGCTGACAAAACCGATTACCAATACGGTTGTCGCACTGGAACTCTGCAGAACTGCCGTTACAAGTGCGCCCGCCAACATTCCGCACACGGCATTTCGTGTAAGAACACCTAATACTTTCTTCATTTTGTCTCCGGCTACCTTCTGGAGTGATTCACTCATCATATTCATTCCGAATATAAAAAGCGCCAAACCTCCCAGCAAACCGAACACAGTCGCCATACTTTCGTTCATTTTAATTCTTCCTTCCTCTTTTGGGCATTTTTAACCGATTTGAAAGCTGTTTTGCAAGCGTTTCCTGTAAGCAAACTTGCTCTCATAGCTTGAATAATATCGAAATCTGGAGTTTGCTTCTATCAACAGAAGGTAAAGAATTGTTAAATCTATGTAAAGCGATATTTCTGCTAAAAGAAAAAGCGCCAAACTGGCGCTTAAATTTCTTTGATCTTATCCCGTAACCGCATCATATTCGTATCCATATCGGCAATCACATCGGAATATCGTTTCAACTCCTGCACGATTTCCCCGGTATCAACCAGATCTTTCTTATAGAGTAGCTGGTAGTCGAGTACCGACCAGGAATCCATGGCAACCGTGCGAAGCTGTAGTTCCACCTTCATCCATTCTGTCTTTTTCGACAGATAAATCGGGACAGACAGAATCATATGTACCCCCTGATAACCGGAAGATTTCGGCGTTTTGATATAATCCTTGATTTTGAGGATCTTGATATCATGCTGGATCTTCAGACAATCCACCAACGCATAGATATCATCCCGGAATATACAGGTCACCCGGACGCCAACGATATCATTCAATTTCTTTTTCGCGTTATCTAAGTTGATCGTATACCCTTTGCGGCGCAACTTCAAAAAGATACTCTCTGCGCTTTTGATACGGTGTGTTAACCGCACAACAACCTCGCGCTGCAGATTCTCCTGCAATTCCAGATTGATCATTGTCAGCTTCGATTCTAAGATCTGGATCGCCCACATACACCGAAGCTGATATTCCTTATCCGATAAGGAATTTGCAAAATCCGTAATAATCTTACGGTCATTTTTTGTAATATGTAATTGTAACTGTTTTTCCTGTTCCATAATATTTATATATGCCTCATTCATTCTTTTTATTCTATCAATGTTTGGTTAAAGATTGTTAAATCTATGCAAAATGCACTTGCATAAAGTGTTTTAAGCCCCTATACTATCTATATGTGAATATTCATCATACACCATGTATTTCCAATACTGTTCAAAAAGATGATTACCAAAAGAAAGGATTTTCTAATATGAAGGGCTATAAATATACTGTTAATAAACGGCGTGCAAACCGGCTTGCCTATCGTTTTCTTGGATTTATGTTTCTACTTGTCGCCACCTTGCAGGCATTTACAATGATCCATGGCTACGCCAAACACCTGGTGTTAACAGCGTTGTTTGTTACATTTGTTGGTGCCTACGGAATCTATCTCGTAGTGATGTCCTTTCGGAAGCAGGCATTTTCAGCAACCTATATCTTTGATGACACCGGCTTTACGATCGAACATAAATATGGAACTACCCATTACGACTTCGATCAGATCAAGCATGTGACGATGGTTATTCCGGACGAAAACATGATTTTTTATATTCTGAATGTTTTCACAAAGAAGGAACGCTATACGATTTCATTTATGATGCAGAAGGAATTATGTGAGAATATCTATGAATTTATGCATGCACGTTTACCAAAGAAAGACACGGAAGATTAGTTCCGTGCCTTTTCTTTTTACCACCTGACGGCGGTGCCCTGCTCATATTGAGCGATGGAGCTGAGGGGAATCGAACCCCTGTCCGAAAGCTCTTCCATTACAGCTTCTCCCATTACAGTTTGTATATTGGATTTCCCATACAAAAACGCCTACAAACAGGCTTTCCTATATGGTAGCTTCATGAATTTTCCGAAACCGCAAAGCTTAAGCCCCGGAGTGTCCCACTAAGTCGATGCCAGGATTCTAAGTTGTGGGGAACCTAGAGCTGACAGCTGCCATAATTAGGCAGCGTACGCGTAATTTTCGTCTGCGTTTATATTTATTTTCCAAGTTTTAACGTGGTCCTGGTCCACGAATGGCTACCGTAATTTCTAAACCCCCGTCGAAACCAGTACAACCCCTGGTTTGATTGACGAAAATCTATATATCCCACTTTAAAAGTGTATATACCAAGCTATTACTCTGCATCTGTTGCAGATGCATCTTCTGGAGTAGCATCGCTATTGCTTGCTGTTGGGAATACATATCCCGTATAATTAGCTGCCCAATACTGTTGTGCCCAATAATCGTAAACCGATGCATTGATTGTCTTATTTGCCTGGCGTGTCTCATAGTTTTTCTGATATGCATGTCTGCCCAGAGGGAAACCGACCAGAGCACCTAAAATAGCGGCGCAAACTAAAATCTCCACTACCTGTTTTGCTTTTTGTTTCTTCTGAATCTTCTTTCGATTCTTCTTCTCTTCCTTATAGCGATCTACTTTTGCCTGACTCATACGTTCTCCTACCTTAACTTCTCATATTTATCCCAGATTACGAATCTTGAAGTCTCGTTCAACTTCTCGTTTCATATCCTTTTTCGCGATATCATCCCGCTTATCGTACAGCTTCTTACCACGTGCCAATCCAATCTCAACTTTGACAAGACTGTCCTTGAAATATACTTTTAACGGCACCAAGGTATATCCCTTCATTTTCTGCTGTCCGATCAATTTGTTGATCTCATAGCGATGTAGCAACAACTTTCTTGTCCGAAGTGGATCTTTATTGAAGATATTTCCCTTCTCATACGGAGATATATTCATACGATAGACATATACCTCATCGCCATCCAATCCGACAAAGGCCTCTTTGATACTGCATTTTCCCATACGGAGAGATTTCACTTCCGTTCCAACTAAAGCAATGCCAGCCTCGTATGTGTCCTCTATGAAGTAATCGTGATATGCTTTTTTGTTATTGGCTATCAGTTTCGTCCCTCGTTGCTTCGCCACTTTTTTCAACTCCTTCTATATTACCATCAATCAGTGAAAAATCAATGGTTTTCTTAATTTTATCACATTTTAACACTTTGATGCGCACTTTGTCACCCAATTGATATTTCTTTTTCGTTTTTTCTCCGACCATCGCATATTCCTGCTCGTTGAAATAATAGAAATCATCATACATATAGGCAACAGAGACTGCACCTTCTACTGTATTATCCAATTCCACAAAGATGTAGTTTGAGGTAACGCCTGAGATTACTCCATCGAATTCTTCCCCGATGTGCTCCGACATATACTCAATCTCTTTTAACTTGATGACATCCCGCTCTGCTTCTTCTGCCCGACGCTCTTTGGCGGAATTATCATTTGCAACGGTCGGCAGGATGTGACGGTAATGTTCAATCCGCTTCTCGGAAAGTTCACCGTGCAGATTCTCCTTGATGATACGATGGATCTGTAAATCCGGGTACCGGCGGATTGGAGATGTAAAATGGCAGTAATACTTGCATGACAGGCCAAAATGTCCGGTGCACTCAGTCGAGTAACGTGCCTGCTTCATCGAACGGAGCATCATCTTGCTGATCAGTGCCTCATACGGCTTGCCTTCAATCTCATCGAGTATTTTCTGCAGTTCCTTTGGATGAGTCTCGTCTCTCGACGCCTTGATAAAGAGTCCAAAATTATTGATGAATGCGGCTAAGATATCGATCTTCTCCTCATCCGGATGCTCATGGACACGATATTCAAACGGCAGTTCCTGCCAGAAATAGTCTTCTGCGATTGTCTCATTGGCAGCCAGCATGAAATCCTCGATGATCTTCGTTGCAGGATTCCGGTCATATGGCTTGATTTCCACTGGTTTGTGGTTTTCATCCACAATAATCTTCGTCTCTGCTACATCAAAATCAATTGAACCACGTTTCCGGCGGTTCTTCCGAAGAATTGTGGAAAGCTCCAGCATCAGATCAAACATTGGAACGAGAGGTTCATACCGTTTCAATACTTCCTCGTCACTCCGCTCTAAGATCTTCTCAACATTTGTATAAGTCATACGTTCATCGACATGCAGGATACCCTCACAGATCGTATGATCCAACAGCTTGCCTTTTTTGTCAAACTTCATCACACAGCTAAGTGTGAGACGGTCTGTACCGGCATTCAAAGAACAGATACCATTTGATAATTTGTGTGGCAGCATCGGGATGACACTATCCACAAGATAGCAGCTTGTTCCACGCTTCAATGCTTCCTTATCAAGTGGGGATTTCTCCTTTACATAATGCGATACATCCGCAATATGTACACCCAATGTATAGACACCATCTTCAAAAGATAACGTAATCGCATCATCCAAGTCTTTTGCGTCTTCACCATCAATTGTTACGGTTGGAAGTGCCCGGAAATCCGTACGTCCGACAAAATCCGCTTCGTCCACTTCATCTGGAATATCTTTCAGGGAATCCATGACCTTGTCCGGATATTCCACTGGTATATCATATGCCCGTACAACCGAAAGTATGTCCGTGCCTGGATCATTCACATGTCCTAAGATCTCAATAATCTCGCCTTCCGGAGATTTATGATCCGCACCATAGTTGGTAATCCTGCATACAACCTTGTGTCCAGTCATTGCCCCCATAGAATCCTTCTTTGCAACAAAGATATCATCAGCTACCTTCTGGTTATCTGGAATCACAAAGCCAAAGTTCTGCTGTTTGTCATATGTTCCAACAATTGTTGTAAGTCCACGCTTTAAAATCTGAGTAACCTTTGCCTCGGTGCTTTTTCCCTGTTTCGTATAAGAATCCGGTGCAATCATGACACGATCCCCGTGAAAGGCTCCCATTGAAAACTTGGCTGGAATAAAGAAATCGTCCTTATATCCTTCTACACGGACAAATCCATATCCCTTTTTGTTGCCGATATAATCACCGACTAAGAATTTATCATCCAGTTTCTTATATTTACCCTTCTGGGTAACAGTAATCTTTCCTTCTTCTACCAGTTCGTTTAATGCTTCTTCCACACGTTTTTTATCGGCATCCTTAACCTGAAGCAGAAAACGGATGTCTTTGAGACGCATCGGCTTGTACTGTTCATCACAAATAAAATCATATAACTTCTGTTTTACGCGTTCTCTTTTTTCTCCCATAACGTAACACCTCCCAAAAAAATAAGCTGCTTTTTATCAAAGCAGCTTGTAAAATCTAAATGAATTTTGATGACAGGACCAAAGCCAGTGCAAAATACAGAACACCAAGAACGACTGTAACCTTCTTCAATACAGACTCTTTGGATTTTCCTTTGTTCTTGCTCCAATAGGTATCTGCGCCACCGCCGCTGATTGCGCCGGACAAACCGCCTTTACCTTCCTGCATCATAACGATAACTGCCAAGATAACAGATATTACCAAAAATATTATAATTAACGCTGTCTTCACGAGAATTCCTCCTTATTATTTTAACTCATACTCGAACATATTACCATAAGAATTTCGTAAATACAATATATAATTTAAGAAAAATCTGCTAAATTTGGCATTTGTATGGCAATATTTTATTTTGCAGTAGGAAAATCTCCATAAATGGCTAATTTTCCAAGCTCTTCTTCTATCCGAAGAAGCTGGTTGTACTTTGACGTACGGTCAGAACGACACGGGGCACCCGTCTTGATCTGTCCAGCATTCACCGCAACTGCCAGATCCGCAATGAAAGAATCCTCTGTCTCGCCCGAGCGATGAGAAATCACCGTCTTATAACCGGATTTCTTAGCAAGCTCAATGGCATCCATCGCCTCTGTCAAAGTTCCAATCTGATTATACTTGATAAGAATCGCATTTGCAATACCGTCCTCGATTCCCTGCTTTAAGCGTCCAACATTTGTGACAAACAGATCATCGCCGACAAGCTGTACCTTCTCGCCAAGCCGGAATGTAAGCACCTTCCAGCCCTTCATATCATTTTCATCGAGTCCATCTTCGATGGAGTAAATCGGATATTTCCCTATCAAATCCTCGTAATACTGCACCATTTCCTCAGAATTACGATAGATCTCCCTGCCTGCCATCCGGCTTTCTCCAGGGAAATAATATAGCCCGCTTGTCTCATCATACAACTCACTTGCTGCTGCATCAATGGCGATCTTCACATCTTCATATGGTTTATAGCCTGCTTCCTTGATCGCAAGCACCAGATAGTCGAGTACTTGTGCTGAGGTTGCGAGGTTTGGTGCAAATCCACCTTCGTCTCCTACACCGTTTGAAAGTCCATTTTCATGCAGCACGCGCTTCAAGGTGTGGTAGATCTCTGCACTCATTTCCAGGCAATGCTTGAACGAATCTGCCCCAACTGGAGCAATCATGAATTCCTGCAGATCCACAGTATTATCTGCATGACAGCCACCATTTAATATGTTCATCATCGGAAGCGGCATTTTCTTCGCGTTGATTCCACCGATATAACGATATAATGGCATACGCAGGGAATTCGCTGCTGCACGGGCAATAGCCAGTGACACTCCTAAAATTGCATTGGCTCCAAATCGCGATTTGTTCTCGGTTCCATCTGCTTCCGTCAGGCACTTGTCAATCAACGCCTGATTGAACACATCAACGCCAACGAGCCGGTCACTGATCCGTGTATTGACATTCGTCACTGCCTTCTCCACGCCTTTTCCCATATATCTCCGCTCATCATCGCGCAGCTCATGTGCCTCGTATTCTCCGGTCGAAGCGCCGGAAGGCACCGATGCGATCGCCGCCGCACCATTTTCTGTTACGACCTCTACTTCTACCGTTGGATTTCCACGGGAATCCAGTATCTCTCTTGCATGTATATATTTTATCCGATCCATCAAAATCAGCCTCCAAAAATTTTTACATCTAAACTAATTATTTCCGAATCGGAGCTTTTTATACATAAGTTACATATAAAAAACGTCCTGCAGTGGTTTTATCACAGGACGTTTCGATTATTTCAATATTAAATTCAGATGTTATTCTGCAGTTGTCTCTGTTTCTGTATCAATCGTATGTGCCTCCATGTTCTTCGGAAGTACAAGATTCAGAATGATTGCGACGATAAATACAACAGCGACGCAGTTTTCGGCAAATACCGTCTGGACAATACGAGGGAAGATTGCGAAAATCTCCGGCACCTGTGTAAATCCAAGACCGATACTTAAGGAAAGTGCTGTAATCGTAATGTTTCTCTGTGTATAGCCACATCTGCCAAGCATCTGGATACCGCTTACGACAATCGTGCCAAACATCATGATCGTACAGCCGCCAAGTACCGCATCCGGCAATGTTGCAAGCACAGCGCCGAAGATCGGGAAGATTCCCGCTAAGATCATAATAACCGCACCGGTTGCAATCGTAAAACGGTTTACGACCTTCGTCATGGCAACCAAGCCGACATTCTGGCTAAATGAAGTGATCGGCAGACAGCCAAATACCGACGATAATGCGCTGACAAAACCGTCACAGGCAATCGAACCGGATGTCTCTTTCGTCGTTGCATCTCTGCCAAGTCCGGATACTGCAAGTGCTGATGTATCTCCGATCGTCTCTGTCGCAGAGACAAGGAAAATCAATGTCACGGATACGATTGCATTGACATTAAATTCCGGCTTTACAGGCAGAAGCTTCGGCAATGCGATCACGGATGTTCCGGAAATCGCGGAGAAGTCTACCATATGCATACAGATTGCCACAATATAGCCGACAACCAATCCGAATAACACGGAAAGCTGCTTGAAATATCCCTTCGCAAATATATGGAATAACAGACAACATAAAAGAGTTACAACTCCTAAAATCCAGTTCTCTACGGATCCGAAATTCTCGCTACCACTACCGCCACCAAAGGAAGCAGCACCGACGGAAAGTAGCGAAAAGCCAATCGCTGTCACCACGCTGGCTGCAACAACCGGTGTGATCAGCTTCGTCCAGTATTTTGCGAACAGTCCAAGCACACCTTCGATGATACCGCCAACCAATACTGCACCAACGACTGCATTATAGCCGTAGGTTGGTCCTATGTAGCACATTACGGATACGAACGTGAAGCTGATTCCCATAACAATCGGCAGACCTGATCCAATCTTCCATACCGGGAATAACTGGATTAGTGTACCGATACCTGCAATGATCATCGCGCTCTGAATCAATCCGGCACTCTCGCTCGCGCTTAATCCACACGCGGCCGCCACAATGATGATTGGTGCGATATTCGCTACGAACATCGCGAGAATATGCTGTAATCCAAACGGGATTGCCTTGGCAACCGGCACTCTTCCCTCTAATCTGTAAATATTTTCAATCGAAGCTTCTGTCTTACTCATCTTATGCATTCTCTCTGAATTTAATTTCACCCGTTGTATAATCCATGCTATCCACAATTGCAAGGGATTCCAGATGGAATCCGAGATTGCGGATTACCTGTCCACCCGGCTGGAAGCCCTTCTCGATGGCAATTCCGATACCGGATACTTCAGCGCCTGCGGATTTCACGATTGAGATAAGTCCCTGCAGGGCACAGCCGTTCGCAAGGAAATCATCGATGATCAGGACTTTATCCTCAGGGTTTAAGAATTTCTTCGATACGATAACCTGATTCTTGCACTTGTGTGTGAAAGATTCTACCTCTGCCACATACACATCACCTTCGATGTTGATGCTCTTCGACTTCTTCGCGAAGATAACCGGTACATCAAAATGTCTTGCGACGATACAGGCAATGCCGATGCCGGATGCCTCAATTGTCAGAATTTTATTGATCTTCTCATCTGCAAATCGGCGCTTGAACTCCTCGCCAATCTGATCGAACAGGCGGACATCCATCTGGTGATTCAGAAAGCTGTCGACCTTCAGTACATTTCCTTCTTTTACTATGCCATCCTTTAAGATGCGTTCCTCTAGAAAATTCAATCTTCTTTCCTCCTGATATTAGAATAAGAAAAACCTTTTTCAGTGGATAGTTGTAAAATATACTTTTTTTATACGAGTTGTGGTTGCTTACTCAATTCTTTGCAGACGTGCTCTCGCTCACTTCCGCATGTAGCGGTACTAAATTCGATGCAGTCGGTAATAAATTACCGATGCATCTCATTAAGTGCCGACATGCTCCAATGGTCCGCTAAGAATTGGTAAGCAACCACAACTCTATATACAAAATCTATAATTTACAATAGTGGTCTACCGAAAAAGGTCTCATATTTATTTAGTCTCATATAGTAAAAATAAAATCTGCATACATTCCATTTTCTATCATCACTTAGCCTTGGGCGCTGTCAGAGACATCGGATGTACAATGCATACATTTGGTTGCCTTGATGTCGATCTCTCCGTAGCAATATGGGCATTTTCTGGTAAGTGGAGCTGTTTCCTCTTTTTTATGTCCCAATGACAAAATCTTATTAACCGCTTTCATCAAGAGGAATATAACAAATGCCATAATCAAGAAATTAATAACAGCTGTAATAAATGCACCATATTCAATATACTGTCCGGTATTGAAAATTTCGAAATGTCCACCTATTTCAGCGCCACCAATACTATTGATGATTGGATTGATAAAATCATCCGTAAAAGCTGTAATTATTCCCTGAAATGCACCACCAATAATAACTGCGATGGCGAGTTCCATCACATTGCCCTTTTAAGCAAACTCTTTAAACTATTTTAAGAATTTCTTCGTTGGTATCATTCCTTTCCTATCTTACGATCAATGACTTCCCTGTCATCTCTTCTGGCTGTGGAAGTCCCATGATCTCAAGTAATGTTGGAGCGATATCAGCTAAGCATCCACCCTCACGAAGCTTTACGCTGTCGTCGTAATTTACAAGGATAAATGGAACCGGGTTGGTTGTATGTGCCGTATGAGGTGCCTTTGTCTTGTAATCAATCATCTGCTCTGCATTTCCGTGGTCTGCACAGATAAAGAGCACGCCATCTACTTCCTTGATTGCCTCTACAGCAGTTCCTACACACTGGTCAACTGTCTCAACAGCCTTTACAGCAGCAGGGATCACACCAGTATGTCCTACCATGTCCGGGTTTGCAAAATTGATGATAATCACATCATACTTACCGGAACGGATGGCTGCATTCAGCTTCTCAGATACTTCCGGTGCACTCATCTCTGGCTGCAGATCGTAAGTTGCAACAGCTGGAGACTTTACAAGTACTCTGTCCTCATCCTTGTTTGGCTCTTCAACACCACCGTTGAAGAAGAATGTAACATGTGCATATTTCTCTGTCTCAGCGGTACGAAGCTGCTTCAAACCATTTGCAGCAAGATACTCTCCAAGTGTATTCTTGATCTCCTGCTTCTTGAAAGCGATGATCTTGTTCGGGATAGACTCATCGTAATCCTTGAAGCATACATATGTCAGTGGCAGCTTTCCACCTTTCCGCTCAAATCCTGTAAACTCATCTGCACAGAATGCTCTTGTGATCTCACGTGCACGGTCTGGACGGAAGTTAAAGAAGATAACGGAATCGTTTGCCTTTACGGTTGCAACCGGCTTTCCATCTGCCTCGATAACAGTAGGAAGAACAAACTCATCTGTCTTATCATTTGCATAAGAATCTGCAACTGCCTGTACTGGATCTGCAGCCTTTACGCCCTCGCCATATACCATAGCTGCATAAGCTTTCTCTACACGATCCCAGTTGTTATCACGATCCATTGCATAGTAACGACCGGAAATACTTGCGACCTTACCGACTCCGATCTCCTGCATCTTATCAACGAGTGCTGCAACATAATCCTTACCAGATGCTGGAGGTGTATCTCTACCATCTAAGAATGGATGTACATATACGCGATCAAAGCCCTGCTTCTTGCAAAGCTCTAAGATACCATACAGATGTGTATTGTGGCTGTGTACACCGCCATCGGAAAGAAGTCCCCACAGATGAAGATCTGAATTGTTCTTCTTGCAGTTCTCAATCGCCTCAAGCATTGCTTCGTTCTCGAAGAAATCGCCATCCTCGATTGCCTTTGTGATCGATGTCAGATCCTGATAAATAATTCTTCCGGCGCCAATATTCATATGACCAACCTCAGAGTTACCCATCTGTCCGTCTGGAAGTCCAACTGCAAGTCCGGAAGCATTTCCTCTTACATATGGACACTCTGCCATCAGCTTATCCATCACAGGTGTGTTTGCCATGTAAATTGCATTACCTTCTGTCTTGTCTGTAATGCCATAGCCATCAAGTACCATCAATACAACTGGTTTCTTACTCATTGTTTATCTCCTTTAATTTATAATAATTTATTCTTTGTAATTTCCTGTTTGATTATATACAGTTATACACTTTTTTTCAAGATTTTATCGTAGAGATTTCTCCCTGATTTATTTTTTTATGTATGCCTGTGTTTTCACACTGGTAATACCCTGATAGCGCATCGCTGGTGCCTTACCATTCTTTGGCACAAGAACAATCTGGATGCCTTCGAGACGTTTTGCAAGACCTGCGGTTCCAGCAGCCTCACCATTCTTTGCCCAGCCAAGCCAGCCAAAGCTCTGTGCATGTACACGATAATATACATCATAATGCTCTGCCATCTCGCCAGTCAGTGCGATACGGATTGCTTCGAGACGCTTCGCCTCTCCACTTGTACCAGACATAACGCCATTGCGTTTCCATGTATTTGGATCGTTCTCATTTCCCTGCCAGCCATAAGACTGTACATGTGTCGTATAGACAATGCTGCCGCTGTATGTCTGGTTTGTTAGCTTGATATTGATACCTTCGAGACGCTTTGCTAATCCAGAAGTACCACTCATCTGTCCATTATACTTCCAGCCCTGCCAGCCGAAGCTCTGTACATGTGTACGGTACGCAACATTGATTGCGTTCTCACCGACCACAGACGGATTCGTGTTGGATGTCGCCGGATTGCCGACAACCGGTGAAGATCCAGCCTTTGCAATATAGCTTGCTAACTGTTTTGTAACATTCACACCCTTGAAGTTTGTGCCCGGTGCAGATTCACCCTTCTTTACAACTACAATCTGGATGCCTTCCAGACGTTTTGCATAGCCTGCTGTTCCAGATGGTGCGCCATTCTTCGCCCAGCCGAGCCATCCGTAAGACTGTGCGTGCACTCTGTAATACACATCATATTTATCCTTATCTGCGCCTGTAAGCTGAATCTTGATTGCTTCGAGTCTCTTTGCTTCCCCCTCAGTTCCGTTCATCTCACCATTTGCAGACCAAGGCAGCCAGCCGTAACTCTGACAATGCGTCGTGTACTGAATACCGAGCTTGGCTATCTTTCCTGCTTCCGCAGAATTTACAACAATATTGATACCTTCAAGTCTCTTTGCCTTTCCGCTTGTACCTGACATAGTACCATTGGATTTCCATGTCTTGATATCGTTCTCTTTTCCTTCCCAGCCAAATGTCTGTACATGCGTACGGTAGGAAACTGTAATATTCGGAGCTGTTGTAGTTGTGCCTGTATTTCCACCTGTATTGCTTCCGGTGTTACCACCTGTGGAACCACCAGTATTCCCTCCTGTACTTCCATCAGTAGAGTCTCCAGTATTACCGCCTGTGGAGCCGCCGGCATTTCCACCTGTATTTCCTCCAGTGTTACCACCAGTCGAACCACCGGTTGTCTCTTTGACTGTGGTAACGGTGAGTCCTGCGCTCTTATCGCTTTCCAGCCAATACCCCTTTGCCACCTTCTTTACATAAAATGTATAAGCTGTATTTGCTGTAAGTCCTGTAAATACATTGCTATCCTGCCAGTTCACACCATCTTTGGAGTATTTGCAGCCAGCAACACTGTTCAATGTAACAGATGTCGTTGTCTTAGATGCAAGTGTTGGAGCTGACGGTGTTTCATATTCCTTATACACGGAAAGCTTAACAGTATCTTTGTATCCGCCCGATTTTGTTGTCACAGAAATCTCTGTATATCCAGGTGCAACCGCCGTAAGAACACCGGTTGTCGCATCGATTTTAGCAACCTCTGGATTGGAAGAGGTATATGTAATCGTCTTATCTGTAGCATTGGCAGGGGAAACCGTTGCCGGGAAGCTCCATGAAACAGCATCTCCGATCGTTATAGATTTCTCGGAAGGCTGATTGTCAAACCGAACCCCTGTTACTTCTACAATCTTCTCTCCTTCCTGTGCGGTCTTTACTTTGATCGTTACAATCTCGCCCGTGCGAATGTTGTTATCTGCATCGGCTTTTACACGGATTTCAAATGTATATTCTGTATCTGGATCTAATCCCTCAAATACGTTGCTATCCTGCCATGTTCCATTTGGAGCAATGCGATACTCACAGTCGTCATATGGTGTTAACGTGATCGTATTTGTCGTCGGTGTCTCACTTGTGCTTGGTGCCTGTGTTGGAGCCTCTGGTGTCTTCCACACCGTAACTGCACAGGTTGCTTTCACATCTGATGTGCTTCCGTTTGCTTTTGCTGTGATTGTTGCAGAACCTGCGCCAACCGCGGTTACCTTACCAGAAGCATTCACAGTTGCAACCTTGTTGTTCGAAGAACTCCATGTCACGCTCTTATCTGTTGCATCATCCGGTGATACAGTTGCAACAAGGGTTGTCTCTGTCACAGGATTTGTTCCTCCGATCTCGAAGCTCAGCGTGTCTTTATTCAAAGCAACACCTGTTGCTGCAACCTCCTTCGGTACATCAGGTGTGGAACTGCCACCGGATGAAAGATTTTTGTCTATATACTGATGTTCGGTATCGGATGTGTATTTTTCATAGATTGCAGCTGCTGCAGCAACCAGAGTCGCGTTATAATCTATGGCTACCTCATTACATACATAATCGCTTGCAGAATCAACATAGGAACCATCGATTTTCTGTCCGCCAACCAAAGCACCGATTAACATGTTTTTCTGAGCAGTTGTTCCCTGATCTTTACCAGTATATCCGGAAGCCGCTCTATGATGCGGGTATTTTGGTCCATACGCATTATATCCGATGACAAAACATTGCTTTGCTGCATTGTTACCAAGCAGATATTTCATCTGTCCCTCTGACCAGCCTCGATATGTTTCTATTGACGTCATCTTATCATACAATAATCCTGTGTACTGCATAGATGTGTTATAACGGGCAGAACCCCAATTGCTGACACATCGATAGCCACCATAGGTACTATTGCCATCTGAAATTCCCATAAGCGATGCTATTTTACTGGAATTCCCATCGTAATAAGCCACTGCCGGACCGACATTGTCCCAGCCAAGCGGCCAATATGGTTTCATAGCTGCATCTGCATTTTTATACTGATTATATTCAGACAGATAACTTGTGTTTCCGGTAATCTGATACAACAACAGCGCTGCCAGACAATAATCATCTTCCCAGTTAGAAGATACATAAAAGCTACCAGACGTTGTACCAACAGACTTATTGTGATTTTTTGCATATGCAAAAAGCATTTCTGCTGTCTTTAAATATTTGTCGCCGCCAAAGTTTTTATACTGCATGGCAAGTGCGGCTGCGGATAATGATACCACATCAGTATGTGGTGCAGAATCGCTGGAGAAATATGCCGTACGATTGCTCTGTGGCTGAGCTTCCGGCGCTCCCCAATATCCATGATCGTAACCACCGCCACCATTTCCAACCTGTACACAGTACGCTTCCACAGAAGTTCCTGCACTGTTTAATACAGCACATTTAGTCAGATAATCCGCAAAATGTGTCGTGATTGTCTGCAAATGATTCGTCTGTCCCGATGCCACATATGCAGATTTGTTCGTATTATAGCTCATACCAAGCACAAATGCCGCATATGCTTCTGGAAGACCAAACTTTACATGATCGCCCGCGTCATGGAATCCGCCAGTCAAATCTACCGTAACAGTACTTCCATCGGTTCTTGTATAAGAATACTTATCATAGGTGTGGCAATTTCCTCTCCAGTCAAGCAGAGACTTTGTTCCTACCTCATCGCCACACATATTTGCATCATAAAAATACAAAGAGTACTGAAGCAGCTTTGCATAGTTGTAATCAATATCTGAATAATTGTAATCTGTTACATTTCCGGCAGGAATTGTGACTGTACCAGAGCCGCCAGAACTTCCACCAGAACCACCAGATGAGGTAGAATCTGTCGAGAACTTCACAGAATTGATCTGGTATGTAACAGTAGAACCTTCCTGCAGGTTTGTAAACTGCACGCCGATTTTACCAACTTCTGTGCTATTTCCCCAATCCAGACTTGAGAGATCCATGCTCATTTCCATCGTTCCTGATGTTGTCAAGTTTACATAATTCCCCTGATTCCATTTCCAGTCCTTTGACATGAACATCATCATAGCTCCCGGCGTACCCGTTGTACCCGCAGTGAAGTTTGAAACTGACAGACTCATGCTCAAACTCTTAATTCCCTTTGCTTCCCATTCGGATTTTTCATCCATATCCGCTGGCAAGCTCAGTAGAAGCTCGGAGATCATAATCCCTTTGTTTTCGCCATTGTCTTTTGCAGCCTCTGTTTTTCCACTCATCGTAATATACGATGATAAATCCATTTCCGTTGCTGCCTGTGGTGTCAACGTTGGAATCGTTACCCCTGTTATCATGAATAACAGAGCAAATACAACTGCAAACACCCTCCTTGTCATTCGTTTTTTGCTCATTTGAACCCTCCTCTTAATGTTTTAATTGTTCTTTTTATCTTGCACGAGCAGTAACTGTGCCCGCAACTTTTCAATTTCTGCCTCCGATCATTTTCTTCATACAATCCATTATAATCGACACCTGGCTTATGTTCAATCAATGAATTTTACATATAGGTTATTTGTAGTACTCTCCCAGACTGATTCCATTGATGCCAAGTGGAATCGCATGATCAAGTCCGATGAACTTCTCACCATTGTTCCAGAGAACTTCCTTGACAAATGCATACTTTTCCTCGTCCCATGTTGTGAAATCATCTAAAACCATGCCTCCGGTATCCCCAGAGTTCGCATTGAAGCACCAGAAGGTATGATTCAGTCTATTCTTCTGTATGAGTTCGCGCATATAGGTCATCCAGGTGATGTTCGGTTCCGTCATAAATCCGCCCCACTCGCCGATCAGAAGCGGTGCGATATTATCCTCATGGATATAAAACCAGTTATCGTGCCAGCAGTCTTTCATCAGGCTGTCGTAGGTATAACTGCCCTGAAACCAAGGCTGTTCATATACAGTCGGACCATAATCGTGCGGCGAATATACAAGCTTGTTCTGATATTTGCCGAGGTCAACCGGGTAATCTGCGACACCGCGCAGGTTTCCGCCCCACCAGTTGAAATAATAATCATCCTCATTCGTCGATGCATAATTGCCATTCTTCTTGATATCAATCGGATAGATCTCAGTTCCTTCCACAAGCACGAGTACATTCGGATTCTTCGACAATACGGCATTTGCTGCTCGCTCTGCCGTGTATTTCCAGTTGTTCTCAGACTTCGAATCGTTCCAGATTGCCGCGCCGTCGCCCTCGTTTGGCTTTCCGTGTGGCTCATTCTTCAGGTCGTAGGCGATGATCGTATCATCATTTTTATACCGCTCCGCCATCCACGAAAGTGCCGAAAGATACTCGTCCGTAGAAATACGGTCGGTGTACCACAAGTTCACCATATGACCGCTCGCATTCGTTTCTGCACAATGGATATCGATAATCAGCTTTAAACCATTCGCCCGGCACTGTCCGATCACATATTCGAAGATCTGCAGGCTGTCCATCCCAACGAGATAATCATTGGTTGCCTGATTGAAATTCGCATCCGGATACTCACCGTTCGACCACTGTAAGATCAGCTCTGCCGAAAATGGCACACGAATCACATTGAATCCGTGGTTTGCAATCTCCTGAATCGACTGATTCAGGTCGGAAGCCCATAACCCGTCAAATGTGTTTGTCCCTGTATTATAGCCAAACCAGTTGATACCAGTCAGCCACACTTCGTTTCCATCTGCATCCACGATCTTATTGCCATCCGTAAAGAGCCAGTCATCGGTCGTTGGTTCCGGCACATCCATCGCACCATAGTCCACATCCCGGTCTACAGATACGTGATTGGTGGATGCTGTCTCGTTCGCAGCGTCATCCGAAGTATCGTTCGTAGCAGAATCATTGGTCGAAGCATCATTCTGATTGCCTGAATTTCCGCCCGTTACCTCATCAATCTGTGCTTCTGCCGAACCGGATGCAGACTTGTTGGTTTCTGCTTTATCCCATTTTCCCTGTATCTGCATACCAAGCAGCATGCCGAGCAGAAAGACGATAATAAACAGCAATATAAATATTACAATTTTTAGATTTTTGTTCATTCTCCCCTCAAATCCTTTCCTTTTGATTTTTCTCTTCCTCAAAACGCAAATATTAGTATAAAAATTTTATCATGAATTCTTAACTGCATCAATTAAATTGCAGTAAAAAAGAGAGATTTATTTTCTTTCAGTGAAAACATCCATCTCTCTTACACTTTTATTTCCATGTTGTCACCGCACTCTTATAAGTACGCCCAATACTAATCTTATAACCATCATTTATGACAAGATAATTAGAATGTATAGAAACAACATAGTCCATATTTACAATATACCCAGTATGTCACCGGACAAAATTATCCGGTAATCGTTTTATTAAAGAAGCTAATGATATATATGATGCATATTCACTCCCCTTTGTCACAAAACGAACCTTTCTTGCATCTCTTTCAATATACATCACTTCATTTAAATTGATTAGCACCTTCTCCTTCTCACATACAATTTCTATAAACTTGCTTTTTGTAGTTAAATAATTATTTTGTTCATTATTATTTGTTATCATTTATATGTACTCTCCCCGTAAGTCCGATATCAATATTTTATTTCGTTTGTTATACAAAATCCATGCACTTTGCATAAACAACCAATTGTATTACAAAGGGAAAATACTTCATATTTAATTATCAAATTAAAAAAGACCACTATTTTTCAAGTGGTCTTACCGCATACTTGCTCATCGTCACGACGGCAACCAGACATACCAGCATCAGCAGTAACTCGAATTTGACCCGGATAAATAACTGGTCGAGCTTCGCCTGCGCCTGATAGATCTCCATAGCGTTATCGTTCGAGAAGGACAGATTCCCGGCAAGTGTCAGTACCTTCTGGCTTTGATCCTGTCTGGCAATCCGGATGCGCAGATTCCCGGAGGCTTTAAGTGTAACCGGATCTCCAATCGCACAGATAAATGGTGTGTCCCCGCCGATATCCGCTTGTACGATCCGCGCGGTACGGCTGTCTCCTGCCTGTGATGCATCGTTGCCACTATCTGTCGGCTGGTTTGCATTCTGGCTTTGCTCCGTCGAAGAAGTATACGTCACAGTAAGCTCCTCTGTCTGAATCGGCGCGATATCCTGTGACAGGCTCTGACAGATCTGCTTATACGCGGCATTGTTCGCATAATAGGTCATCGTTGAGCCTTCCTGTGTGATACCATAGACCTCCTGTATATATGCCTCACTTAAGAGTTCTGCCTCGAAGGATGTCGTGTTCGCCTGATATGACACCGTGACGGAATCACTCACATCATAGCTTACATCTGTGACGCCCTCGATCTCGCGCACCCGCTGTACCTTGCTGTCTGTAAGCACCTGATCATTTCCAATCAGTTTGAATTCCTCTTTCGTCCGGGTGATCTGCGCATAGCGCAAGCCATCCCGGATCAGGAATCCACAGCAGACTCCGATTGCGATTACATATAAAATTATAATCTTCACTGCATCCTGCTGTCGGCGCAGGCGCAGAAACTCTCGTATCTTCATAATCTGTCTAATTGCTCCACACTGATTTCTCCGGAAAATTTATTCCGTATCTTCCTCATCCTGCTTCTTAAGGTGTATCTTCCGTACAATGATCACACCTGCGGCAACCGCGATACAGCCAATCACAACCGCCATGATTACCCACCACTGGTTCGTATTGTCCGGTGTTGTCTCTTCCTTCTGGTCCGAAAATGGGGATTTGATCGTTGTGGTAAATGTCACTTCTTCCGTATATTCCTTGCCGCTTTCGTCCTCGTAATAATAAGTGACCGTGCCTTCGGTATTTCCATACAGCTTGCTTCCGGACAGTGAGCTGACAGATACCTGTGTGCTTCCGGTTGCCGCGGTTCCTGCCTCCATATCTCCGATGAAGATCGTTCCCTGTGGCTTTAATCCATCTGCTTTAATCTCCGCACGCACATTGTACATCTTGCTTCTACCCAGATTCATCGCCTGCACTTTGGCTTCCACGACATCTGCCACGACTACCTCACTTGGAAAGCTGAGTTCGTCAAACTGCATCTCGGAAGGCTGCTGCACCGTGATCTTCGCTTTACCTGAGGTAGAATATGTATTTCCATCGCCATCCGCATAGTCCATGGCGAGTCCTAAATCGTATTGTCCTGCAGCGGTCTTCGCGTTGATCCGGTAAGAAAATGTGATTGTTGTCTCCTCCTGTGGAGCCAGCTTCTCGATATAGACGCTGTCGGACTGGCTGAGCAGGGTAAAGCTCTCCGTATCAGCAGTCACTGCAATAGTCATGTTTTTTACTGTATTTTCTTTGCTTGTGTTGAGCAGGACGATATCTGCCTTTATTTCATCTCCCGGCTGAATCTCTGATTTTGAATATTTATACGATTTTACCATAACCTTTGGAGCAAATGTCGGAAGTTCTTCGGTCGCAGGCTCTGTCACTTCCTCCGTTGTTGCATCCGGATCGATGCCATCACTGATCGTCACATACGTGGTAAATTCCTGCTCCACTGCATTGCCCTTTGTATCCTTCGCTGTGACCTTCAAGATTACCGGATAAGAGCCATTTGTCCGCTTTCCCTTTAATTCCACGGTGAAATCCGCCACGTAGGCGGAAACCTCTTTGGTATTTGCATTTACCTTGACGGTCTGCAACCGGATATCCTTCTCGTAGTTTTTAAATACGAACGGTGCTGTCTGCGCATCGCCTAGATTAAGTGCCGCCCGTAATGTGTTCCCCCGAAGTTCTCCTTCACTGAGTATAGGAAATACAATGCGAACCGATCCGTTGGCATTGGTTGGTACATAGCCCTGTGCATAAGGCTTCTCCATGCCATCGTACTGGTTCTCATTGTCAATGTTCAATGTCACTGTCTCGCTCTGTGTATCCTTGTCATCCTTTGTATTTGTGTCTGCCTGTGTGGTTGCGGGCTCCTGTGTCGTCGGCTGGGTAGGATCTGCCTGCACTGCGGTATAGGATACCATCTGATCGGATGCTGCAAGAACACTTCCTGCCGGAGATAATCCCATACACATCGTTGCCGCGATTGTCATCGCAAATATTTTCCTCGCTATATGCTTTCGTTTCATTTCCAGTCCTCCATTTCATGTACATAATCACACAGCATCTCGATATCCTGTGCATTATGGCTTGCCAGCATGATTGCCTTGCCGCTTTCCTTCAGGGATAATAAGAGCTGCCGCATCTCCGCGACTCCAGCTTTGTCAAGTCCGTTAAATGGCTCGTCCAAGATCAGCACGTCCGGGTTCTCCATGATCGCCTGTGCGATACCAAGTCTCTGCCGCATACCAAGCGAATATTTCGAAACCGGCTTTTTCATCTTAGGATTTAAGCCGACGCGCTGTAATGTCTCGATAATCTCATTTTTCCCGATCCTGCCTTTCAGATCCGCTAAAATCTTCAGGTTCTTATATCCACTTAACGCCGGCAGAAATCCCGGTGTCTCGATGATCACACCGAGCTTGTCCGGAAAATCACATTCCTTCCCGACACGGCTGCCTCCGACATGGATCTGCCCCTTGTCCGGATGCATAAACCCGCAGATGCATTTCATCAGCACAGTTTTTCCGCTTCCGTTATTTCCAACCACGCCGTAGATCTTTCCCGGTGGAATCTCCAGATTCACATCGACTAACACATGCTCTTTCCCGAAGGATTTGTAGACATGTTCCACGACAATTCCATGTTTGCGTTCGTTCACTTTTTCATGATTATTTTCATTTCTGGTTTCTTCCATCTATCTATGAACCTCGTTTTCGTATTCTGATTCTTGGCTTTTGATTCATTTTATTTACATAATATATTTATCGTAACTGTGTTCCTGTGAACTGGAACGTATACCTGCGGATCCGGAGCAGACACAATATAAATATCAAAAGTGCCACCCCTGCAAAAAATACATATGATACCCATAGTTTCGGCAGATTGTCATAGCCAAAGCTATGCATGTAATACGTGGCATGGTTGAGCGGTGATATCCAGCCGAATATGATATTTGCATACCGCGACTGCACCGCCGGGATATGCAGGATATCCGACAGTGTATCCGGTGTCAGCAGGAACCCGAATCCCGAATAGATGATACCTGCGATCATACCGCCGTTGTCCTTCACCATATTGAAAAATAATATGATTCCCGCCATCACGATCGAATACCCAAGCATCAGTCCAAATATATGGAACATGACTTGATACGGGAAGTTTAACTCCATCACTTTCACGAACGATGGCACATTCAGCTCATAACCGATGTTCGAATACCCAAGCACTGCCGCTGTATCGCTCCACATATTTGCCACAAATGCCTGACTGCTTGCCAAGATACAGGTAGAAAGCAGGATAAAACAAAGGAACAGAAACGTTGCAAGGATCAGATACAGGATCTGTCCAAGCACCCACACTTTCCGGTCTATCCGCACCAGAAAAAGCGGCACATCATTTCCAAGGTTCGGCATATCTGCGAATAATAAAAGCAAGAGTAACGAGATGATCAGCACCGACTGTGCATCACCGAATGTCCAGATGAACGGCTCTGCCATCTGCAGGATCGTGTCATGCTCCTTCGCGAATACCAGCACCTTGTCGGAAAGCAGGAAGCTTACGATAAATGCAAGGCAGAACGCCAGTATGATCTGCGGATTCTTCTTCCATCTTCTGAAATTTGCAAACGTGGTAAGCAGGATCTGTCTTAGTTTATACACGTTCGATGCACCTCCTTACCGTATTGTAATAGATCAAAAACAGCAGAACTGACAGACTGCTAAGCAGGATCACTATGCCCTGCTCATCGAAGAGCCAAGTATGCTGAAACTGGATCCACTCGTATGGATACAGACAGTAGATGTCCTCGAAATACCGGTCATGCAGGATCACCAATATGTAGTAGATGACAAAGCTTCCGCCATACGCGATATAACGGCTGTTCGAGATTGCCGCAAGTGTCGCGGAAAGCAACGCCCACACCATCGCTGAGAAGAAAATAAGCAACGGATTTAATGCTGCGGCGTTCTTGGCAAAACGCAGGTATAACAGGCACGGAAGCATCTCAACCAATCCGCCTGCAATCCCACATGCAAGGAACTTGCCACAGATATAGGATGTTCTTCCGCACCTTGGCAGATACGCCTTGATATACCCGCTCTGATAATCGGCAAGCCATGCGGTTGCATACGGAAACGTGGATATGACAGGAACGGTCACCCGGAACAACTCCGAGTCACCGCCCACCTTCCAGAAGATAAGAAGCTCTAACACAAATCCTGCCAGAAATCCTTTTGAAATTATCGCTCGTTTCACGTCTGTCTCAAAACTGTTCATTTAATACCCCAGATCTTTATCAATGACGGTTCCATCGATTGCATTGATTGATAAAAGAACTATATTCCTTTTGTCATTCATCATAAATCCCATTTTTTTCGTTTTCTAATACCCAAGACTTCGGTCAATCACCGAACCATCAATCGCATTGATGGACATAATAACTGCGTTTTGAACCTCATATCCATATTGGTCTGTTTTTGTTCCGATAAAATCCCAGACCGGAACCAAAAGTCCGGTATCAAAGCTGTCTTTCTCACTGATTCTTGTATAGCGAAGCTTCACAGAATCAATATCAATCGTTACATTTCCGTCACTTGCCTCTTCCGAATTCACCGCATTCATTGTAATTGCCATCTGTTCAAAGATATCCTTGACCTCATCAAAGTTCTTCAATGTTGATTTTTCTACAACCGTATCGGTAACTTCCAGTGGAACAAGATAATCAAATCCAACGATGCCATCGTCATCTACGAAGACTACTACATCTTCGGTCGACCATAATTTTTTGTTATAAGTATCTCCCTGCCATTCATCAACGATCTTGCTTCCACCGTCGTTGTTTACGAAAACACCATCGATACATCGCTGATACCGGAAAGCATAGACTGTTCGATATGGAGCTCCACCAAGGCTCTGACGCAGGGCTTCAATTTTGTTATACTCTGTCACTTCCGTGACAAGTCCACCGCTATAATATGTAAAATCATGCATCCCTAAAGACTGCAACAGATCTTCTGCCTTCTGTCTGGCATCCGCTTCGGAAATCGTTGTCACATCTTTCGTATTCTCGATGAAATCCTCTTTTGCCATACCGCTTTCTTCGCTGATTTTGTCAATCGGCATATCCTCATCTGCCGGCCATACCCAGTGTGCTTCCTCCATTGCAAACTTATATTCTTCCGGTACTGCATCTGAGTAATTTCCACCACTCATAACAGAGGAACCAACATTAATATATCCAAGTTTTGAGCTTCGATATCGGATCAGATTTCCATAGTTCTCATTGTTCTGCAGATACAGTGACTGATATGAACCATTGGAAGCATCGTTGATTCCGTAAAAGATACTGGCATTTGCACCATCAAATTCACTCTGCCATGAATAATATTCATTGGATGGATTGTTTGATACAAGCTCTGAAATACTGTGAATCTGATTATCCGATGGACTGCCGGTATAGTTGATTGCTTCTGGTGCAGTCTCATACTTTGCCTGACATTCATCAATGTTAGACTGCCGCTCCTGTATCATAACCTCTTTATCATCATCCGAATATAAGTTATTGTTTTGAATTTCCGCAATGTCATCTTTTCCGGCCTGAATCTCGGACTCATAATCCGCTTTTGTCAACTGACTCAAGCAGGTTCCGTCATACAATGTCTGCTCTCCAAATAAAGTAGTCCGTACCTGATCGAGAAACGCCTGATCAAACTGCATCTGCTGTACACGGAAGATTGACAACTGACTCGTATCCGGGATATCTACCTGTGCGTCCGCATGGACTGTCACATGCAGGCTGTCATCCTTGATATCAGTCTGATAGGTATCATAATCCTTGGCAACCTCCGCAACCTCGGTTGTTGACGACTGCGTATCCTGTGCCTGCTCGATCATATTATCCATATCTTTATTCGATACGATTTCTTTCTCCGGACTCTTCTGGCACCCCGCAAATAATGATGCGGTAAGTGTGGCTGCAACGAAGATACTTGCAATACGTTTATATTTTCTCATGGTTGTTATTCCTTTCTGCTCTTCTTACTATTAGTTTTAGTGAGTTTCAATGATATTTATCTGGCTTTTAAGCATGATAAATATGTTTCTCTGTATGTTGATGTTATGTTAACACTTCATACCACATCGAGTATTCATCATTATTTAAACAAATTGTAAATTCATAAAAAATGGCATATCCGGAGCAACCCTCCCAATATGCCATTTATTCAACCAATTACCAATATCATATATTAGAATTATGCTCATACATATCAATAAGTACGACATATCAAAATATTATCGCCATCTCACCCGAACTAGCCTACCGGAAAATTCAAAATCATTGTCGTGCCTTTTCCTTCCTCACTCTCGATTGCCAATGTCACATCATGCCGTTTCAGGATTAATGCCGTAAGCGCCAGTCCCAGCCCGGCACCGCCGTTCTTCCGGCTGCGCGATTTGTCAATCATATAAAAAGGCTCCAGAATCTTCTTTTGCTCCTCTTCCGGAATTCCGCATCCTGTATCCTGCACCAGAATCTGATGATCATTCGCAATCAACCGGATCGTATCTCCCTGCTTGCTTGCCTTATTGGCGTTATCCACGAGATTCACAAGCACTTCGGTCATCAGATCTTCCTCCACTAGGAAACACTCACCGTGTTCCTCATACTGAAGCGTGACACCTTTTGTCTCTAGTAGCTTCCGGCACAAACGCCCCGTCCGTTCAAAGAGCTGTCTGACCGGAATCTCATGCAATTCCAGCTTCTGCTCCGTATCAAGTTCCAACAGGCGCAGCATCTTCTTCGACAAGCGTTCAAGCCGCTTGCATTCCTCGTCGATATAGCCAAGTGCCTCAGCTTCATCCGCCTCATCCAGCCGCACGGTAAGCAAGGTCTGCGCATACCCGGAGATTGCGGCAAGCGGAGTTTTCAGCTCATGTGTCAGATTCCCCATGAAAAGTGTCTTCTGCCGTTCCGATTCCTCCAATGACTTTGTACGTGTCTCGACAGCTTCCGCCATCTGGTTAAAAGTCGTACCAAGTGTCGCAATTTCATTTTTCCCTCTGACATTCACACGCTTGTCATAATTTCCCTTCGCAATATCCGCGGCTGTCGCGTTCAGTTCCTTGAGTGAACGAAGACTATGCCGGAGAATCAACGCGACAATGATACTCATTACAACCATAACACTAAATGTGATTACAATCATATACATCGTCAGATTTCGAAGTTTATCCTTTGCATAATCAATGCACGTCAGATGATAGATGCTTAATCTATTTTTCGTCGTATATTTACAGATTATATATTCGGAATCCTGATAGTGCAGGGTTCCATAGGAAATCGTTTCATTCGCAATTGAATTATAATCGTTATTCTCAACATCATCCAGAGAAAGAACCGTATGATTATATACAAAATACCCGTGCTCGACATCATTGACCAAAGTTCCATCTATCTCCTGGTAGCGGACACAGATCGTATATTCATCCAATCTTGTCTTGAAGAAATACTGTAGCTGTATATCCATAACTTCATCCGAGTTACTTGTAAACTGACTTCGCTCAAACGTCTGATTATACGCATCCGCAAGAGAATACATCTCATTTAAGGCATTTGAGGTCGCCTCACTCATAATATTTTTCCGCTCAACATTCCATACAAGCACATCTACGATGATTGTTGCAATTAAAACTGCCGTACAGCAAAGCCATGTAATCCATGTTTGAAGTTTCAACTTACTCCTCCAATCTGTATCCGAGCTTTGATACAGTCTTAATATGATCTGCCAGATTCAGTTTCTTCCGAAGCTGTCCGATATGAACATCTACGGTACGTGTCTCTCCCACATATTCGACGCCCCAGACCATGCGAAGCAGATTCTCCCTGGATATCGCACGGTTTTTGTTCCTGGCAAGTACTGCCAGAAGTTCAAATTCCATCGGTTTTAGCGATACTTCTTTGCCATCCTGCCGGACGGTATGCTGTTCGAAGTCAATCTCCAGATTCAGCACCGATAATGTATGCTCTTCCGGCTTTGTACGGGCAAGCACCTTCTCAATCCGTACCAGAAGTTCCAGTACTTCGAATGGCTTTACAATATAATCTTCCGCACCGCCTTTTAAGCCCTGGATCTTCGACGCGAGATCATCCTTCGCTGTCAGGAAGATAACCGGAATTCCATACTCCCGCACGATTGGAAGTAATGTGAACCCATCCATGCCCGGAACCATCACATCTAACAACGCAAGATCGTATGCATGATCCTGCTCTAAGCCCTTTGCCGCTTCTGCACCATCTTCATAGATTACCGCATCGTAATTTGCCACGCGGAGATTCATCGCGATCATCTTCGCAATTGCTGTCTCATCTTCTACAATTAAGATTCTTGTCTTCTGCATTACATTATCATCCTATCTTATCTTTTATACAACTAAAAATACTAGAACTTATTTTATATTATCATAAATAATAACATTTATATTAGTTATTTTAAAAAATTACAATTCATTTACATAAAAAAGTACCCCTGCCACTGGATGTCCAGTAAGAGGGGTACCTGTCACAGTCATGTGAATTTTTATTCTACGAAATCTATTTAATTACTTTGAAATAAACGCCTGTTTTCTATTTGCATTTATCCCAAGATAATTATTGGAAGGGGCACTTCCACCTTTTGGAACAAGCAAAATTTGTATTGCCTCTAAACGCTTCGCATACCCTGCAGTTCCTGATGACTCTCCATTTTTTGCCCATCCAAGCCATCCAAAAGACTGTGCATGCACGCGATAATAAATATCATAATGATTTTTCATTTCTCCAGTTAATTCAATTTGTATTGCTTCTAGCCTTTTTGCACGTCCGTACGTTCCTGATAGTTCTCCATTCTCAGCCCAATTCATCCAGCCAAAACTTTGTACATGTGTTTTATATCGAATACCTCCGCTATATTTGGGGTTATCTACTGTAATTGTAATTCCCTCTAAACGTTTTGCCTGACCAACCGTGCCAGAGACCTGACCATCTTTTGCCCATTTATTTTCCCATCCATATGTCTGTCTATGAACACGATAATGAACGCTTGCCACCTGCCCACTTGTATCTTTCGGAATTAACTGAATTTGTATTTCTTCCAGTCGTTTCCCTTCGCCTGTGGTTCCTGCCAACGCACCATTATATACCCAACCTTGATTATCTCCATATGTTTGTATATGTGCGCGATAACGTATATCATAATGTTTTGCAAGCTCCCCAGTCAGACGTATTTGAATTCCTTCCAGTCGTTTTGCCTGACCAACCGTGCCTGCCTGCATTGTAGATTTCATCCAATTTGTCCATCCGTATGTCTGTCTGTGTACACGGTATTCAATCTCACCTTGATACCCGGTTGTATTGTTGAAATTTAATGTGATTGCCTCTAAGCGTTTTCCTTTTCCTCGTGATCCCAATACTAACGTCTCATAGCCATCTTTTTCTGTAATTGTACCGTTTGTATCGCCATATGTTTGTATATGTGCAGAACCTGTCAATAATGCAGAAGAATATTTTATGTCATCCGGTATTTGTGCTGCTTTTTCGTTAGCTGCCAATGGAATAATCATCTTATTAACAACAGATATCTGTATATAGGTCCACATATAATGTGTGTCCGAATCTGCACTGTCTTTCGAATAAACAGATACAGTTGCCAGTCCCGGTGCTTTTGCTGTTATTACACCATTTTGATCAACAGAAATAAGATTTTCACTTGTTTCTTTTTGAACCTCCCATATGATAATTCTGCCTTGTTTTTTTTCTGATTCTACCCAATCCGGTATTACCTGATATGTTTTTCCTACCTCAACCGCAGGATAGCCATTTACAAATCGATAATCTTGTTTAATTGGTATTGCCGACCCGTCAAACGCCATAAAATATAATTGATTATTTCGTTTTTTTATTGTATTGCTGTACAGTAAACCATTCGGTTTTGCAAAATATTTTTCCTCTCCATATGTAAACCAACCATCTGTCATACATTGATTGTTTTGCATTCCAGTTGTTGGCTTATCTATATACTCATATCCACAACGGACGTATGTATCAGGATTATAACTATATATTTTTGCCATATAGGCTATTTCATCATTGACACGTCCTAACCAATCAGCGCCATCTGTACCATAATATTCAAGAGCTGGAATTCCTTGTGCATAAAACATAAACTTATCATTTTCATAATATATTCCTGTTCCGTTATATGCTATTTTTTTATCCATTCCATCATAAGCCATATTTATTCCTTCAACTTGAATTGGGAAATAAAGCTCAGCCATTTTATTAGTATCTGTTATACCATAATTATTAAACAATGGATCATATAAATGCCATTCATTATTATAATATGCATATACCCATGCATGTCCCATAGTCGTCGCAACATTGTCCAGTCGGTAATAATTTTTCATGCTTCCGGTCTGCCCCGCGCACATAACCGTTGGAATGTTTTTTAATCGCATAAGTTCAGTCATCATAAGCGCATATCCAAGACAATTTGTATATTTTTGTCTCCATACATCCATTGGATAATACGGCACTTCCATTGAAAGTATAGATTGATATTTTAAATTCTGCCTTGCCCAGTAAGATATCGCAATTGCCTTATCTTCACTTGTTGTACATCCTTTTGTTATAACATCCGCCAATTGTTTTAAGGATGCCTTATCTGCATCTCCACCATACATAAATTCCAAACCAAGCTGTGGATATTTTTTAACATATATCTCATTCAGATAATCAATAGTTGCTTTTGTTAATTGTGGTGTAACCGTATATGCATATGGGCTTTCCGCAGATACCGATGTCCCCGGCCATACAGATAGAATTAAGATAATTGACAAAATAAATGATAATATTCTTTTCTTCATATAATCTCCCCTTCTTATATATACAGAAATACCCTCAAGGCTTTTTTATATTAGCCAAGAGGGCATAATCTGCATACCTATTTATTTTGATTTATGCATTTACAACCTGACCGAACTCAGCCTTCAGAGAAGCACCACCGATCAAACCACCATCGATGTTTGGCTTTGCAAGAAGCTCCTTCGCATTGCCGGCGTTCATAGAACCGCCGTACTGAATACGAACTGCCTCTGCTGTATCTGTGTCATAAACCTCAGCGATGAGTTCACGGATACCCTTACATACTTCCTCAGCCTGATCAGATGTAGCTGTCTTACCTGTACCGATTGCCCAGATTGGCTCATAAGCGATTACAAGGTTCTTTACATCATCTGCTGCAACGCCTGCAAGGTCAGATTTGATCTGAAGTCTGATCCAATCCATTGTTACGCCCATCTCTCTCTGCTCCAGTGTCTCACCGCAGCAAAGGATTGGTGTAAGTCCGGAAGCGATTGCCTTCTTAACCTTCTTGTTCAAGAATGCATCGTCTTCCTTGAAGTACTCACGACGCTCTGAATGTCCGATGATTACATACTTCACGCCTGCATCTACAAGCATTGGTGCACTGATCTCACCTGTGTAAGCACCCTTGTCCTCGATGTAGAAGTTCTCAGCACCAACCTGTACGTTTGTGCCCTTAACAGCCTCAACAACAGGAACGATGTCAATAGCTGGTACACAGTAAACTACATCTACATCATCATTTACTACTAATGGCTTTAACTCCTCAACAAGCTTTACAGCCTCTGATGGAGTCATGTTCATCTTCCAGTTACCTGCAATAATTCTCTTTCTTGCCATTTCTTTTATCTCCTTAAATATAATTACTTATCGTTAGCTGCTGCAACACCTGGCAGTTCCTTACCTTCCAAGAACTCAAGTGAAGCTCCACCACCTGTTGAGATGTGGCTCATCTTGTCGCCATAGCCAAGCTGGTTAACAGCTGCTGCAGAATCACCACCACCGATGATTGTTGTAGCGTCTGTCTCAGCAAGTGCTGCTGCAACTGCCTTTGTACCTGTTGCAAGAACCGGGTTCTCGAATACACCCATAGGTCCGTTCCATACAACTGTCTTAGCTGTCTTAACAGCCTCTGAGTAAAGCTCGATTGTCTTAGGTCCGATATCGCAGCCTTCCTTAGATGCATCCATCTTGTCTGCATCGCAGATAGTTGTAGCGATTGTAGGATCGTCAATTGGGTTAGGGAAATCGTCGATCATAACAGAGTCTACTGGAAGCAGAAGCTTCTTGCCAAGTTTCTCAGCCTTCTCCATCATTTCCTTACAGTAGTCAAGCTTTGTCTCGTCAACAAGTGACTTACCGATCTCATATCCCTTAGCCTTGAGGAATGTGTAAGCCATACCACCACCGATGATGAGTGTATCGCACTTCTCAAGAAGGTTAGAGATAACGTTCAGCTTATCAGCAACCTTTGCACCACCAAGGATAGCAACGAAAGGTCTTACAGGATTCTCAACTGCATTTCCGAGGAAATCGATTTCCTTCTGCATCAGATATCCAACAACAGCTGTATCAACAAGTGCAGCTACACCAACGTTTGAGCAGTGTGCTCTGTGTGCTGTACCAAATGCATCGTTTACGAATACGTCACAGATGCTTGCAAGATCCTTAGAGAAAGCCTCTCCGTTCTTTGTCTCTTCTGCTCTGAAACGTGTATTCTCAAGAAGGATAACCTCGCCATCCTTCATAGCGTCTACAGCTGCACGAACTGTATCGTCAACAACCTCTAAGCTTGGTACAAACTTTACTTCCTGTCCAAGAAGCTCTGTCAGTCTCTTTGCAACCGGTGCAAGAGTCTTTGTCTGCTTGTCTTCCTCTGTCTTAACCTTTCCAAGGTGAGAGCAAAGGATAACCTTACCGCCATCAGCGATCAGCTTCTTGATTGTTGGAAGAGCTGCAACCAGACGATTCTCGTCTGTAATCTCGCCGTTCTTCAAAGGTACGTTAAAGTCGCATCTGCAAAGAACACGAAGTCCCTTTACGTTGATATCATCAACGGATTTCTTATTTAATGACATTATAAATTCCTCCTGGATTTTGAAATGATAAAAATAAGGGCCCGGTCCAATTAAGACCGGACCCTTGTAGGTCTTCTCTAAGAGAGTCTGACTAGAAATTAAGCCAACTCAGCGAAGTACTTGATTGTTCTAACCATCTGGCTTGTGTATGAGTTCTCGTTATCATACCAAGAAACAACCTGAACCTCGTAAAGATCGTCAGCGATCTGAGCTACCATTGTCTGTGTAGCATCGAAGAGTGAACCATATCTCATACCAACGATATCTGAAGATACGATCTGCTCCTCATTGTAACCATAAGACTCAGAAGCTGCAGCCTTCATAGCAGCGTTGATGCCTTCCTTAGTTACGTCCTTACCCTTAACAACTGCTGTAAGGATTGTTGTAGAACCTGTAGGTACAGGAACTCTCTGTGCAGAACCGATGAGCTTTCCATTAAGCTCTGGGATAACAAGACCGATAGCCTTAGCTGCACCTGTTGAGTTAGGAACGATGTTTACAGCTGCTGCACGAGCACGTCTGAAATCACCCTTTCTGTGTGGTCCATCAAGTACCATCTGATCACCTGTGTAAGCGTGGATTGTTGACATGATACCTGACTGGATTGGAGCGTAATCGTTAAGTGCCTTAGCCATAGGAGCAAGACAGTTTGTTGTACAAGAAGCTGCAGAGATGATCTTGTCATCTGCTGTAAGTGTGTTCTCGTTTACGCTATATACGATTGTAGGAAGATCATTACCAGCTGGAGCTGAAATAACTACCTTCTTAGCACCTGCATCGATATGAGCCTGTGACTTAGCCTTTGATACATAGAAACCTGTACACTCAAGTACAACGTCTACATCAAGCTCTCCCCATGGAAGATTCTTAGCATCTGCCTCAGCATAGATCTTAAGTGTCTTACCACAAACTGTGATTGTACCTGCTTCATCATCAGCAGAAACCTGATCTGCATACTGATACTTACCCTGTGATGAATCATACTTCAAAAGGTGAGCAAGCATAGAAGGCTTTGTCAAGTCGTTGATTGCAACTACTTCATAACCTTCTGCGTCAAACATCTGTCTGAATGCAAGACGTCCGATACGTCCAAAACCATTAATTGCTACTTTTACTGCCATTTTTTAATCCTCCTAAGTTTTAATTATTAAGATTTAAATACTGCATGGCTGCAGTAATTCATCTAAAAACTTACATCAAATATCATAACTTCTTTTATAGTAAAATTCAAGACTATTTTTTGTAATTTTTTTCAAAAAGTGCGTGATTTTCCAAATTTATTGGATTTTATAAGATTATACGTTATAATTAGCAATCATAGCTTTCGTGAAATCATAGTATTTTATGCATTATATTTTACAGGAGGATTAAACCATGCTATTTCCCGATTATCATTTTCATACGGATTTTTCCAGCGACTGTGACGAACCAATACAGGCAGTGATCGCCTCCGCAAAAGAAAAAGACTTGTCTGCCCTCTGCGTTACAGATCATTATGACATGGACTTTCCGGTCCGGCCTGAGGAACCGGACATGGATTTTGATTTAGATCTGGATTCCTACTATCGCATTTACCACGCTCTTTCTGAGAAGCTTGTCCCGGAGTTTGATCTTCGCGTGGGTGTGGAACTTGGCGTGATGCCATCGACAACGAAAAAATTAAATGCCTTCGTGCAGGCACACCCGGAACTGGATTTTATCATCTGCAGCCTGCATGTCGTCGACGGCATGGACCCATACTACCCGGAATATTTCGAGGGAAAGGAAGATCTGTCTGCCTACCGGCATTATTTTGAGACGCTGCTTGCCTGTGTAAAAGAATTTGACAACTTCAATGTATGTGGACACCTTGATTATATCGTGCGCTACGGAAAGACAAAGGCGGATCTTTTTGATATCCGCGATTATGCAGATATCTTTGAAGAGCTGTTTCAGATTCTTGTCGCCCGTGGTCAGGGTATCGAGATCAACACCGGAAGCTTATACCGTGGTCTCTCTTTCCCGCATCCTCATACAGATATCCTGAAAATGTACAAGGACGCCGGAGGAGAAATTATCACCGTCGGAAGCGACGCGCATCATGCAGAGCATATCGGCTACGGCTTTGATGCTGCAAGAGATCTGCTGCTCTCCCATGGTTTCCGTTACTATACGACATTTAAAGAACGCAAACCGGAATTCCATAAGATTCCTTAATCTACCGCGTGAAAACGCGACTGGTAATCCTCATAAAAAGGTGACTGTTCCCGCAGTCCCCCGACGAGTTCCCGGATGCAGGCAATCACATAGTCTGCATCCTTTTTTGTTGTCTCTTCCCCAATCGTCAGCCGAATCGTGCCACGCGCCAGTTCGTCGGAAAGCCCGATTGCCTTTAACACATGGGACGGTTCTTTCGACGCAGATGTGCATGCCGATCCACCAGAGGCACAGATGCCGAGTGTATCCAGCATAACCAGCAATGCCCCACCATCCACAAACTGAAAGGACACATTGATATTGTTTGGAAGTCTTTGCTCCGGGTGTCCATTTAACTGGCTGTACGGAATCGTTGTAAGCAGTTCACCGATCATATAATCACGGATCTGTATTTCATACTGCATCCGCTGTTCCATCGCTGCATCCGCAATGTATGCGGCGGTCGCAAGTCCGACGATACCGGGTACATTTTCTGTGCCTGCCCGAAGTCCCTGCTCCTGCGCCCCACCGTGGATCAGACTTTGCAGACGCACCCCTTCCCGCACATATAAAAAACCGGTTCCCTTTGGTCCGCGGAATTTGTGTCCGCTCGCAGTAAGCAGATCGACCTGCAGGCATGCAACGTCAATTGGAATCTGTCCATACGCCTGCACCGCATCCGTATGAAATAATACATTGTGCCGTCTGGCGATTGCTCCGATCTCACCGATCGGCTGTATCGTTCCAATCTCATTGTTTGCAAACATCACTGATATTAAAATCGTATCCTTCCGGATTGCCCGCTCCACCTGTACCGGATTCACACGTCCGTATATATCCACATCCAGATATGTGACCTCGAATCCATGCCTTTCGAGGTATTCGCATGTATGCAGGATTCCGTGATGCTCCAGCTTTGTCGTGATGATATGTCTGCCCTTTTTACTGTATGTGTCTGCAATCTCTTTTAACGCCCAGTTATCGCCCTCCGAACCGCCTGCCGTGAAATAAATCTCGTTCTTTTTCGCATGCAGGGTATCCGCGATCATCTGACGGCATTTTTCTATCTTCTGCCGGTTTTCCTTTGCGATACTGTAAATGCCGGAAGGGTTCGCAAATTTGTCGTGAAAATACGGCTGCATGGCACGAATCACTTCCGGATGGGTGCTCGTCGTCGCTGCGTGATCCATATAAACTGTCATATTTTATCGCCCTATCCAATATAATAAACCAAGACTCCGGCAGGAAATGAGCATCATGTCAAAACGAACCATCATCAAAGGAACCCTGATACTGACCATAACCGGCATCCTGACCAAATGTCTCGGCTTTTATAATAGAATATTCCTGACGCGGCTGATTGGTGTTAAAGAGCTTGGAACTTATCAGCTTATTTTTCCACTTTACATCTTAGGCATTTCTTTTTGCTGTCAGGGAATCGCAACAACGATTACCAAACATGTATCCTATCTGCTTGGCAAGAAAAAATATTCCGATACTCGCCGTGCGCTTTGCTTCGGTGGATTTTTGAGTTTTGTGCTGAGCCTGCTTGTCTCTGCCTGCTTTTTCTTTGGCTGTGACTTCATCGCCATGCATATCCTGAAAAATACCGACTGCCGTATCCTGTTGCGCATTCTCTCACCAGCGGTTCCATTTGTCGCCATAAAAGCCTGCATCAATGCATTTTTTATCGGACATGAAAAACCGGTTTTCTCCGGAAGCTGCCAGTTGATCGAACAGATTATACGGATTGGTTCCGTCTACCTTCTTGCCATCTCTTATATGCAGGATCATGTTGACGCCAAAACGGCTGTACTCGGTGTTGTGATCGGTGAGATGGGCGCCACATTTTACGCGGTCAGCTGTTATATCTTGTTCCGAAGAAAGCAGAATCAAGCGAACAGATTGCTAGATAAAGATATGTGCATTTCAGTGAAAAAGAAATCATCCCTTATGATTCCAATGCTGAAAGACATTATTCCAATTACTTCCAACAACCTGATTTTTACGTTATTTTCCAGTTTTGAAGCAATCATACTTCCGACGTTTCTTTTCCAGTATTACAACAACGCCGATACAAGCATGGAAATGTACGGTATCATCACCGGTATCGTGATCCCATTTCTGCTTTTTCCGGCAACGATCACGAACTCGCTTTCCACGATGCTACTTCCGTCCATTTCCTACGCCTGCGCCAAACGCGATACCGAGGCAATAAAAAAAGCACTTGTATCAAGTGCTCTTTTCTGCATCATGCTTGGCAGCTTCGCCTGCATCCTGTATATTCTCTTCGCAAAGCCAATCTGTACCTTTGCCTTTGAAAGTGCTGAAGCAGGAACGCTGCTACAGCTGATGGGATTTTTATGTCCGTTTATTTATCTCTCCACAACGCTTTCCAGCGTTATGAACGCAATCGGCTACGCCACCCAGAACTTAATCTATAATATTCTCGGCATCAGCGTGCGGATCTTATGTATCATCTTCTTTGTGCCACATTTTGGCATCCACGCATACATATGCGGCATGTTCGGTGGCTACCTGCTCCACAACGCACTCACGATCACGAAGCTTGCGTCCCTTAATTCGTAACCTTCTTCGTCCAGTCGTAAGGGGTGCTCTGGTAGACGTAATAAGTATTCCATTTTTTATAAAAACACTGCTCAAAGTATTGATTTTGCGTTGTTTTTTTAGTACAGGTGGTGTATTATACACCATTTTTACACCACATATTTTTCAAATTCTACGACATTATCATCTTTGGGAACGATAAGTTCGATATCATTTGAAGCCTTTTCTTCCATGATATGTGTATATAGATCCATTGTCATTTGCAGCGTTGCGTGACCTAAATATGATTGAACAACTTTAGGTTGGACACCAGCTTCAAAACATCTGGTTGCAAAAGTATGTCTAAAAGTATGTCCTCCAAACGATTGCATTTCCTCGCTTACGTCTCTCATCATATTTATTGTATCAACAATAGATTTTATTGCCGAAGAATATATCGAAGAATTAATTGGCGTATTAAACTGCGTGGTAAACAAAAAATCGCACTGTTCCTTAGGTCTTTTTCTTGAAATTACATTTTTTTGCATTATCTGCTTTTCCATATATTTTTTGCAAATGCTATTCATTGGAACTTTTCTGTAACTTTGTTTTGTTTTTGGATCTTCAATATGAAAATTTTTGCAATCTTCATCCAAATATTTCTGATACACCAATGTTTTTGATACGGAAATTAGATTATTATTAAAATCAATATCCCCTTCTGTTAGTGCAAACAACTCACCAGGTCTTAATCCGGTATTCACAGCGACATTGAAAAGATTGTCGTAAAATGTTCCCGCGCAGCACTCAAAGAATGTTTCTTGATCGCTTATAGATAATGCCCTGGCCTTAATCACTTTTTTATCATCAAGTTTTACTCCTTTCGCTGGATTTTTAACCATTAAATCATCATCCATAGCTTTCGAAAACATATCTGAAAGTATAAGTTTTATTTTGCTTTGTCGTTCATACGAATAGCCTTTATCAGATGCTTTATGAATTAAATTTTGGACATCGCTTTTGACAATAGAATTTATATTGTAATTGCCAAGATAGGGAGATATGTTTTTCTTATATATGTGAGTATATATTAATAGAGTGCCTGGACGTACACTTTTTCTTTTATACACATCCACCCACCGATCAAACCATACATCCAATTTCACATTATCTTTTATACTTGAAAATGTTTGATTTTCAGCAATTGCTATTGCCAGTTTATTTCTTACGTCAGATAATTTGTCATCATAAATACTTTTTCTGCATCCAAAGCGATCAGTATACCTTGCACAATATTTACCATTCTTCCGCTGACATATGCCAACACCTAATTCCTTTCCTTTTAAATCCTTTCCCATGTTATTGAACTCCTTTCAAAAAAAAGAAGCCATTACGCAATAAACAATGATATATTACCACGTAATGGCATATAATTCTATACACCTTTTGTTTTATCGATAAATTTTTCAAACTCCTTTCTCTTTACAAGTCTTTTTTTACCAACAAAAAGGACAAACGTACATGTCGGATCATTGAGTAATTCACTTATTTTATTTATGCCAATATTGCTGTATTCCGCTGCTTCTTCAACTGTTAAGGTTGTTTTTCGCCATATAGGCACTTTTTTTGCATCTCTACTTTCTCGAAGTTCAAGTTCTTCATCACCTACGATACTCAACATCTCTCATCACTCTCCTTTTAGAACACTATTTCCTGCAATGAGTATAATAATATCTTTAATACTATCTTTAGCTTGAAGATTGCTCTTTGCTGTTATGCAACATAAATGCTTACCATTTTTACCAAATACATATTCTGTAAAAATAACCGTACTATAAAAATAGTTCTTACCCGAATATTCATAACAAGCAAAGTTTTTACCATCCATATGGATAGTAGTCATATTTATATCCTCGAAATTTTTCTGAATGTTGTCGTAATACACATTTTTCAATTCATCATAGTCGTATATATTGCCGGGCTCATACGATATGGAAATCTCACAATCCGACACATCCGTCGGTGACTGCTGCACTTCCATGTTACCCTTCCAATAATATACGGATTCATCTGACGTATCCCGTGTATATCCAGATGGTATATATATCAGGAACTTTCCAGCTTCAAAAAAATGTGCCCCATTTCCGTCTACGATTTCTTTAGCGTCGGCATCTGTTTGAGTTCCAACCGATTCCGAATATGTATCTAATTTCTGTTTTCCCTTATCTTTCAGATACAATCCGATTCCGGTTAATGCAACAATCGCAACAATTACTATTCCAACAATCATTTTCTTTTTCATTTGCTGTTTCCTCCCTCATGAAATTGCGATACCAGATCTATAAAGTCCGGAATATTTAAGGATGGTTCCGGCGAATTATCTTTTAACAGCTTTTTTCTATATTTAATACCGTTTTTTTCATTTTCCTCAACAAATTTATCAATGGATGATGTATGAATATTCCCCACTATCCTATACACCGGAATGATATACCTACTATCAGCAAGAGGATATCCTTCAGATAAATCTCCGATCTGGTAATCACTGTCAAGAAAATATTTCCAGAACATTCCTGCACTTCTGTTTTTTCCAATTACCCAATACAGCCCCCGATCATCCTGTATAATATCACCTTCATACATTTCTACCTTGCTCACATCCATAAAACCGACACCTTGTCCATGTGATTTTTTTTCAATTTCAAACATTACAATATCACTCGCGATATCATGCCGAATCAGGAAAGAATCATTGTAATGTGGATGAATATATTCTGCTTCCTTACTACTGATAAGATCTCCATGAATAAATTCACCTGTACCTTTAACAATACCTCTATACATATTTAATTTGACCTCCTATTATTATATTGTCATGGGAAAATCATTTTTAATATTCTATTTCAAAAAAAATGTGATTTTATTTTTTAGATAAAAAGATCACCCTTATTCCTTTCGAAATAAGGATGATCTTTTTATTGATTGCATTTATATATATCTTCGATCTCTCCGATCAATGATATTGTCATGGAGTTTTTCAGTTGCTTCAAATATCTGAAATTTATTTCTGATATTTTTTTCGTAAACAATTCTACATTATCAAAATATGTATCGTCCATTATCCACTCATTTCCTTCATGCCGCCCATTTAGAAAATTCTTCATTCCTTGCCAATAGGCGTTATAGTAACGACTTATGGTTGACACTTCATCCGACCAAAAAGATATTTTCCCATATTCGATGTGTGGCAGTTCAGAATCCATATCTATTCCCATCTGGGCTCCTTCTGCCATCAAGGTATATGCAGATGATATCGCAGCATTCGATAAATTTCTTACAAAGGACGATTTATTCCCGTACCATTTCGTGTAAAAGAATTTGACGTCAATATTAAATCCTTCAATGTCAAATTTATCAATGTTGCCATAATGTTTCATAATTATCTGATAATGATCCAACAAGATTTGCTTCATAACCGAATCTTCAGATAAATCGTAAAAACTCTTTATTTTTACAACATTTTCCATAATCCAGTCCTCCATTTTCGTAATTTAACGCACCCCATGATTATTCCTCCCTTCTTCGGTTTATTTTTGCGTCTATATATAGATTGATTCATCTTATATTAAATAAAAAAACCGCCACAAAAGGCGGGTTTTAAAAATCACCAGAAAAACCAGTTCCCGGCAATGTCCACTCCTGTTGGAAAATCATTTTCATAATTATGTCCATTTGATCTATGCGCCCGGAACGATACACAATTATGCTGCATTAAAATTGGTGTTCTTGTTCCATTAAGAATATCTCTTGCACACTCAATCGCTGCATCAGGAGCACCATTTTGAATATAATTTTGGAAATTACTGCTCGCCCATGTCACCTCAAACTGCCCCGGTTGATATACCACATCATGTATATTATTTGGAAATAAAGATGATTCAACTCGGTTCATGATAACGGTTCCTACGGCGGTCATCCCTTCAACAGTTGATGCAGATGATTCCGTAGCTATTGTAGCTGCTAAAAGATTCAGATCATCATTTTGTATTGAGCCTTCTACACTTACAATCGTTGTTTTCTTTCGAGTACCACTTGCAACAAAAGGAGCAACAGTTTTTATATCAGCTAAAACAGTTACTTTTATAAGTGTCCCAGATTCCCACTCTGTATCAGCATTAGCATATTCTACGATTGTTCGAATATTATATATGTCTGGAGATGTAATTGCGCTCTGAGCTACTCTTACTGACTGTTCTTGTGCATCTTCAAAAGATGAACAAATTGCAACGCTTCTCCCAGCAACATTTGTCGCATTGGTAAGTTGATGCACATTTATTGATATTTGAACAAATGCACATAACATTATAATAATGGAACATATCATAGGAGCAACAACTGAAAATGCAACAAATTCTCCCGAACCCTTTCTTAAATCAATTTTCTTCATATTTTCTTCCTTTGCAAATATTTTTTACTGAATTGATGATGGTATTTGCAGATATGACCAAGGGTCAACAAATTGTCCATTTATCTCAACGCCGAAATGACAATGAGGTCCGGTACTGTTCCCTGTATTCCCTGAGAGTGCAATTACTTGACCGCTTTCTACGCGATCCCCTGCAATTACGCGAAGCTCTGAATTGTGCATATAAACCGTGCGCATAGATTCATTATGTCTGATGTATACATAATTTCCCATAGCAGAATTATATCCAGCAGCTTCTACAACCCCAGATTTAGATGCTAATATTGGAGTTCCTGTTGGACATGCTATATCAAGCCCTTGGTGATATGTAGATCCGATTCCTCCCGGACTTTCCCTCCGTCCAAATCGAGATGTTATCGTTCCTATGGATGATACTGGCCATAACAAACCAGAATTTCCTCTTGTGAACTTTGTTTCAGATAACCTGCTTAACAAATAATAATTGGAATTGTTACCATTTGTTGCGTACACATCATCTACATTACTGGTTTCACCGAAAATTGATGTTACGGTAATTCTCGCCCTATCATCATTATCAAACACTTCTCGATCAAGGTTTATATTTGTTATCTCTACATCTGTGTTTTGATTATATAAAGAAGCAATTTCCTCTGCTCTTGCATAGGCATCATTGTAATCTCCATCATTTGCAGCCATATAAACGGCAACTCCATCTGATGCCGAATCCGCGGCCATCTGTGTTTCTAATGAATTATTATATCTTTTCATCTGTTCAATACAGACCAGTGATACTATAAAACCAAGTAGCATTATCATGTAACCCATCAAAAAAGTTCCTGTTCCTTTTCGAAAGTCAATTTTTTTCACAATCAGATTCTCCTTTTTTTAGTTATGTTCAATCATAACCATAACACTTGCTTCATACCTTGTACTATCAATCAATATCGAAGATTTAATTGGAGTAGATATCGTGAGTGTAACAAAACTTCCTTTATGCCAACTCTGGTCTGATCCTATCTGGTAGTCAACAGATATATTAAGGTTTTGTATATCAACATAACTCAACTCCTGAAAATATTCGTATGCTTTTGATCTTGCTTTATTTTCCGCATCCTCCAGCGAATCACATACTACGATTTCTCTACTGATTCTATCCGTATACAAATCGAAGTTTTCTATGGTATATCTTTTTATAAAAATTCCTACGAACATCAAAAACATCCAGAGAAGCATTACGGATGTGATTGAAAACTCAAGGAAAGTCCCTGTTCCTTTTTTTAATTTTTTTATCATACAATCACCACTATTTCATACATAATAACAAAGAAAGTAACATATGGAATGAACTCATATTTATGATAGTTAGTTACTTCTATTTTCTTATATTTGACTGCCTGATAAAATCCAGATATCATCAGTTTCATTTTTTGTGGATCAATTAATAACTGCACAACAATAAAAGATAATGTTGCCAATAAAAATATACATGAGCTTTTAGTGATACCATCATAAACTGTAAGTACCATCCACATTTTTATATCCCCCATTCCAATCAACCGGAAACTTCCAATTAAAAAAATCACAATCATACCGACGTAAGAAGCAACTATGTCTGTAATTTGTCTTGGGTACATAACGTCAAATATTATTCCTGATAAAATTCCCATAATGAACAATGCATTAGGAATTTTTTGTGTTTTGATGTCCGAGATTGAAGCCAATATAAATAATATAAACAACGTAACTATTTTTATCATACTATTTCTCCTAAAGGTTCGATAATGTCGACAAAGAAGGTAATAAAATGAAAATAACCATAGGTATAAATTGCAATAAAGCTATTGGGATTAAAATCGTGTTTTCCGCCCGTCCTGCCCGCTCTTTTATCGCATATTTATGTTTTTGTGTAATCATTTCATTCTTTTTTCTGACAGATTGAGCAACAGAAATTCCCTTATTGAAAGCAACAGTAACATCGAGAACGAAATCTGATAACATCTCAACATCATACTTTGATGCAACTTTTTCTATTGCTCCCTGCCATCCGCCTGATTCGCCAAGTTTGCTATCATTCAATGCTTCAAGGAACTCCTTTGACAATAATCCATCATACTTCATGCATAAGATTTCTATTGCACGATCTATTGGCAACCCTATTGCAAGTTCCGCAGCCAATAAATCTAAAAATTGCGGAAGTTCCTTTTCAGCTTGCATTCTCATATCTTTTGCTTTCGATTTTACCGAATCAATGGGGTATTTTGAATTTATATAATATAATCCTGCACCCAGAAGAAAAAACAACGGATTAAACAAAAAAGTAAATATGAAAAATATTACCAATGCAGCAATACCATATATATTTTTTGTTACTATGTTCCGCATATCTGGATTTTGCCTTACAATTTCACAATTTTTATAATAATCCTCAACTTTTATCCCCAATTTCAGAGCCACCTCATCTTCATCTTTCCTTCCAAAAAGTGCGTTGTAAAATTTATCATTAAATCTGTAAAAAAGCCAATCTTTGGGGTTATCTTTCGCATAACGTGTCTTTTTGATTGAAACATCATATGTTACTGCAATAACAACTATCATGAGTAAAAAAATTGCTAACCCAAACATCACCGAAATAAAGATTGCCCGATTTCTTAATTCCATATGTTTTACACTCCCTTCATAATTTTTTGTAATTTATGATGATTGATAAATGATCCAATCAAGCAGCATCCTATTAAACATAAAAGCAAAATAACATTTTTGATATTAGAAAAATAATAATTAAGATATGAACTATCCATAAAACAGAGGTACAGAATGATTCCAAGAGGGATAAAATCCATTATGGTTACCATTGATGATGTCCCTGAAAACATACTTTTTATTTCTTTTCGAAAAATCATACGCTCGTGAATTTGTTCAGATATATTCATAATCACATCTGCTTCTCTCCCGCCGACTTCGCTCTGAACATCGATTGCGATTGCTACATCCCATGCATCCTGATTATTAGTATTCTCAGCAAAATGTCTGAAAGCATCTGCTATCGAAACCCCCATTTGAATATCAAGATTTATATTTTGATATTTTTTGCGTATCGATTCGTGAATGAATTTATTATTCGCAACTTCCTGCACTGCCTGTAAAATAGTCATTCCTGATTTTAATGCTGCGCCCAGTTGTTCAAGAGACTTTGCATACCTTTCCTCAAATTCTTTGTCGACTTGTTTTTGCAACAATCGGACAATTCCTTCAGGTAAAGATAAAGATGCCAGAGCAACAATTAACGCAAAAACGGCTTTTTTACTGATTACCCATACCCCTACCCCCAAGATTACAGGCATTATAAGCATTATTAGGAAATATGCATTGGCTGACAATCCAATTCCGCTGTTTTCGAGCTTATCTCTTTTTTTTGTTACATAAGAAGTAAAAAAATCCATATCCTTCGATAATATTGTTCTTTTATTACATATAGATATAATAATTGCAACTGTGATCAGAATTACAAAAAATATCCATATAGCCACGATATGTAAATATGTCATAAAGCACCTCTCAATTCGTAAAAATTCGTGTATCAATATCTATTCCTTTATCTCGCAATAGTTTTATGATCTTTTCGGGTATATATCCCGTTGCACAAAAATCCTGCTTTTCCTGTAAAAAAATAAAAATATCATTAATAATTACTTTTCCATTTTCATCGACACCATCTACTTCCGAAATATGAGTTAATTTTCGTGAGCCATCCGGAAATCGCTTAATCTGCACAATCATCTGTACAGCTTCTGCTATCTGCAATGCAATCGATTTTTCAGAAAAATCAGCATCATGATTCATCGAATAAAGTATTGGGATTCTGACATCAACCATATTCCTTGGAGAGTTTGCATGAATCGTGGTTAAAGAACCTTCATGTCCTGTTGACATCGCTGATACAATATCAACAATTGATCCATCTCTAGTTTCGCCAAGGATGATTCGATCAGGCCTTTGACGAAGTGCTGCTCTTACAAGTGTCTTTTGGTCGACATTCATCATCTCATCATTGGTGGCCTGTCTCGTTTCCATGCGTCGTACATTCGGCTGCTGCAATTTTAATTCGCAGCTATCCTCGATCGTTATAATCAGCTCCCTTGGTGAAATATATGACGATAACATATTAAGCAATGTTGTTTTTCCTGTTCCGGTTCCGCCAGATACAAACAGATTTATCTTACCCTTGATGCAAAGACTAAGGAAATAAAGCATGTCCCTGGACATAGAACCAATAGATACATAATCATTTCCTGATAAAAAATCAGTGCTGAATTTTCGGACAGTAAGCGTAGCTCCATCCACGGATACCGGAGGAATTGTAGCATTAACACGACTTCCATCAGGTAGCCGTGCATCTACAATCGGAGATGTAATGCTTAATTGACGTCCTGAACGCTGGACAATTCTTTTTATGATTGTCTCCAAATGCTCTTCATTTGAAAATGCATTTTCTACTTTTTCAATTATTCCGTGTCGCTCAATCACTATATTATCAAAACGTTGTACAACAATCTCGGTAACAGAATCATCTTGCAGATATTGTTCAATCGGTCCATTTCCTAATGCGGTAAGAAGAACAGTTTTTTCTATTCTTTTTTGTTTTTCATATGTTATTGGAAGATTTGAACACTCTTCGCTTATTGCTTTTTTTATATCAGCTTCAAGTTCTCCAACTTCATGTCCGATCAATTCCATTGAAAACCGTTTTGAAATCTTTTGGATTATTGCATCCGCAAGATTCTGTTCCTCCACACTCGGCCGTACATATTCGGTTTCAACCATAGAAGTAATTGCCTGCCGTTCATCCATATCATTTTGTAATTTTTCTTTTAATACGGGCACTTTTTATCTTCCTTTCCTTTTGAAAAAAGAACTCAATGTTCTCTTCTCCTGTTTTTGAAGAACACTTTTTCTTCCGAGAATTTTGTTTACGATTCCCCCCATTGATTTGGTGAATTCATGTGATGAATCATATACAAGGGCTTCTCCCAGATTACACGCAGATGTAACATCATCGTCTGCCTTTATTTTTGCATAGCACTCGAAATTATAAGGTTTCCCTGTTTGCGGATTTATAAAAGCAGTTTCAAGCTCATCCGCGGAAATTCCAACAAGTTTCGCAGGTTTTACTTTATTAATAATGAGTTTAAATTTACTCATATCGAATCCAATTCGAGAAATTGTAGACAGAAATGAATTATTGCAATTAGCTGTATTTACGCTCTGTGTCAAGACTAACAGAATTTCATCTGCCATCTCCAATGCAATAAATGAGGAATCTCGCGTGTTATTGCCAGTATCACAGATTACATAATCAAATCCACAATTTTCAAGTAAATTACGAAGCATAACACTAATCTCCTGCTCACCAATTCCCATTGAATCTGCGTTAGTGATAGGTGCCAGTAATGCATACAAACCATCCTTATCCCCTTTTTGCAGCCATGTTTGAATTCGATCAAAAGAATAATTTATCTTCTCTGGCTTCTCTCCATTATCAATCCTTGATTTTATATCTGCCGCCCAGGTCGTCATATTGGCTCCTCTTGGATCATAGGATAATGTGTTTAATACATCGCCAAAATCAATATTAAAATCAGCAATACATACTTTGTAGTTATTTTTGCCTTTAGCTGTCAGGGCTAAAAATGTTGCCAATTCGCATGCAATCGTAGTTTTACCCACGCCGCCTTTGGCTGAATATACAGTAATGCACTTAGCCTTTGATGTACCTTCAAGATCTTTCATAACAGCCTTTTTTGCTGTCTCCTCGATTCTTTCTGCCAATCCAGTTTTTAAATTTACTTCTGCATGAGTTCTCATATCAGCTGTCAGCACGTTTCCCTTCAAGGATTCTACAATATCTTGCTTGGACTCCGGCTGTTCACTCTGCACTTGTTGTACCTGTGTGCCTGCTTGATCAAGTGGCTTAGGTATTTCTGGCATAGGAGGTTGTGGAATGCCAGGATGATAATAATTCCAGTAGTACCATTCACAGTATTTTGTATACCATTCCGCATACTGTTCCTGAGTAATGCCATAATATGCCGCATAATCAATCACTTCCGTAGATATATTTGCAGGTTGCTGTTGAATACTTGAAGTACTTTGTTCTGTAAAAGATGCGGCATTCATTGTTGACTGATGTAACTGATCAGATGTTAATACCGTCGTTGCTCCTGCATCATATTCCTCGAATTGAACCGTTTTTCCAGTTGCAATCAGCTCAAGAAGTTCTGATGCTTTTCTGATTATTCCATAGCATGGAATTTTTAGATTTTCTGATGCCATGAGTTCTGTATTCGTTCTGGCATAAGATGTTACTTTAATATTCAGTTCTTTCCAATCAATGCTCTGTATCAAAGATCCTGCAATAACCAATTCCTCCGCATGGATTTGAGGAATTGCATTAATTGCATCATCAATATTAGTCTTTACTTCAAGTCTCAAGGAATAATCATCATTGATAATTAGGCATCTTTCTATATCTGAAGCGAAAGAACTATTAGTATCTACCACTATAATTGTTCTCATTTCTACTCTCCTTGTCTTCCAGTTCCTTCTAAAAGTTCATCAACGGTTATGTCTAATGCTTTTGCGATTGCACGTGCATTTTTTAACTGCGGAATCTTATTTTTGGTGATATACAGTGATATTGACACTTCTGAAATGCCTGCCTGCTTTGCAAACTCCCTTCTTGTGATTCCCTTGCTTCCAATCAGTTTTGCAAGTCTTTTCCCAAATGCTTCCACCTTTGTTTCCATCTTATTGTCCTCCTACATCTGTCGAAAGTATTAAACTACTGATTCTTCCGTATCACTTTTCGGAATATACAAATCTGCGACCGAGAAAGTCCGCATTAACAGTTCTTCGTCAATATATTGCTCCCAATTAAGAGGATTTAACCCGTCAATTGCCACAGTTTTTCTACATGCCAGCAACAAGACTTTATTGACCATGCATTCCCACACATAGTTTCCAGTGTACGGAAACATAGTAATTGAATACTCTGCATCATTAAGAGTATGATGGGTTCTCATTAAAGCAACAAATGGCATCCAATTTCCTTTAGCATGATTTTTATATAATTTGATTGCTTCGTACTGAGATGCGATTAAATCACAATCTGATTCTCCGTCCAGATCAATCAACGCACAGCCAATATTACTTTCAAGATATGATTCTACTTCTCCTGAATCAATGTCCTCACGATACATTACCCCTCCATACACAAGTTGATATGGACTTTTGTCATTGCGATCAAAATCAATATTGATGTTTTTATCATCATTATGAGCATATTTCAAATATTCATCAAATACCGAAACCTCATTAGCAGATAATAAACACCGCTGATTGTGGATTTCAAGATATGCATAAAGCAACATATCATCATCTTTATACCTACAATCATGTGAATGTATATTTTTTTCTTCCTTGTACATTTTTTAATCTCCTTTATCTTAATTTTTAGGATATCTTTGTTTCACATTATTTCAACTATTACCTTGCCTCTGTCGAGGTCTCCTGCTGCGTTGTATCTATCTGCGTTGTATCCGGTTCTGGCTGGCTTTCTGTAGTTGGTTCTGGCTGGCTTTCTGTAGTTGGTTCCGGTGCTGTCGTATCTTGATTTTCAATATTTTCTCCACTTTCTGATTCAATTCCTGTGTAATTTTGTACAGAACCGTCAGAAAAACTAACATCCGTTCCTCTAAATTCATAACCAGAGCTGTCAATCAATCCTAAGTAAATGGAAAACGATGATGCATAATATATCAGCTTTAAGGATTCATCTGTTGAAGTTTCCAGGGTAACACTCGTTAACGATTGATCGTTTTTATTGACAGCCAAAATCCGTAGTCCTTCAAATATTAATGTAGTTTTATATTCATTATTACTAAATAGACCAGTAGCATATACATTTACTTTAGATCCAGCTTTTAACTCAGAAGTAATACCTGTAACACTTGACACCGCAATCGTTACTGCAACTTTTTCTGGATTCATTGCCATTTCAACAGTTGATCCCCCTGATGTTGTTAATAGTGATAAGGTAAGCGGCATCCCTTCTGTTACATCCATTCTCAATGAATCTCCGGATTTCAGTACAGCATCCACATTTGCTCCGGTAACATATCTCTCAGATGCAGTCGTCTTAGCGCCAGCAACGTAAATATCTGAATCGGCCTGAATCGGCATAAGCATGTCATATGTAACCACTGTTCCTGCTGCAACATTTTGTTTGAATACATATATTGTTGTTTTTTTGGGGACTAAATACATATACAAAGCAATTCCACCAGCAATGGCTACTAGAAATGCAACTACTAATACAATAATAATTTTTTTATTTTTCGAATTCATATAACCTCTCCCTCGCTTTCATATTTATGAATGGTCAATTTCCCGCACATAATACAAGGCTGACTGCTTTTGGATAAAATAAATCTCATAATTACCTTCCTTTCTATATTGTTCTATATATAGAATGGTTCTTTTTTTTATTTTTTTATAAACAAACAAAAAATTTTTAAAAAAACTGCCGGATTTCTCCGACAGTTTTCTTTTTATCCAGCCATCATTAAATTAATTCTCTTTCGTTCAAGAATTTCATCAAGTTCCAGATTAGATGGAGTTTTGATATTAAGTCTTGCAATACTCACAAGAACAGGTTCTGCATCCTTAAAATCTCTTGCTCGTGAGGTTTGGCAGACGAACCAACCTGTCGGAGAGCGCGGAAACCATTTCACAGTGTCTCTATCATCAATACGTTCTTCTCGACCGATCGATCTAACAATGACATTTACATCAATATCCCGTTTCAATCTTCCGGCAAATACAAGTCCGGAGTTTGCAATTATACTTGATGGCATATCAGCTATTTTTTGCGTGATTGCAATAATAAATAGTCCATAGCCGGCACTTTGATCAAGAATCTGTTCAAATTCCGACTGTCCTGACAAGCTTACCTGTCCGCCACCCTTGCTGCCTGCACAGTCATTACCTGTGAGAACCTCATTGGCTTCTTCAATCACCAGCACTGTTTCATACTGATCTTCAGAAAGATATCCGCCCTCATGAGCAATTGCATATTTATAGAATCCGGATGTAATAACACCAAAAATAAAATTCTTAAAAGTATTTTCCAATCCTTTGGATTCGAGTACAGTAATATCATCATCACCTATCAACTCATCAATCCCTATCCCTTCGGACGTACCATACAACTGCCTCTCGATTGAATATTCGCGGGCAAAACATGATAATCTCTCAAGAAGTCTCGCAAAAGCATCTCTTGAATCATTACCTCCACGCATTTTTGCGTTGGTTGGATCTTCCATTGCAATCTTTCTCTGTTCAAATCCACGGTATATATTTGTAAAATTGACCTGTGCGGACAATTCTGGAACCGTATCTTTCCAATCCTCATTTGTATCAAGCTCCCGGAAAACCCCCGCTTTTTCATACAAATCATAAACTACATCGGCAATCATTTGTTTTCCTCGTTCTAACAGACCATAAGCCCGACAGTATATATCAATAACACCATCGATCCAAATTTGAGGATGTACACCATGAGGAACTTTCCAAGGATTTATTTTAATCGGCCGGAATTTTGTATTTCCAATCGAATAAAAATTAAACCGATCCGGCTCAATATATCTTGCAAGGACTCTCCAATCCTGTTTTGGATCGAGACATACAATTCTCATTCTTTTTCCTGTCTTTTTCCTTCTCACATTCGAAAGTTCTGCAATAAATCTTGTTGCTGCAACTGTTTTTCCAGAACGGGATGCTCCAGTAAAGTATGCGTGCATCAATCCTTCCTCCGGGATTCTATAATCAAATGGCGTTCTATATCCATTTTTGAATGTAAATCTCTCCGGATTTAATACGGTTCCCATATAAATTTCGCCCTTCATCATCGACGGAACGGAGAACTTTGGTATATCTTGAACAATACTGTAAATTCCACCTTCTGATACCCGCGGTAAATGGGTGTATGCAACAAATTCCTCTGGCAGTAACACAGTACAATATTTATACTCTTCTACTCCATATACATCTTCTTTTGTTACATCCGCTGAAAATGCAGCAAAATGATATAGTAAATGTTTTTGTTCGCTTTCGGACAAATCAAGGACCTGAATTGGCTGTACCATAGCAAATTCATTATGCCATGTTGACTTAGCCAAAGCCTGTGCTGCAGATAATGCGTCCATAGACGGGCAGGCTATATATACATAGGTATAAAATGCGCCATTTCCACGTAGAGCTTTTTTGATCCGCTCATTTTGATATTCCATTAATTCAAGCAGATCTTTTACTCCCTGATCTAACCATTGATGGCTCTTATTATATCCAATACTCGGTCCAAGTCCCATTGAACTTGCCGTTCCAAGTGTGCTTGTACCTGTTGATCCCATACTTGTCCCCTGAGATGAGCCATTGCTTGTAGTATAGGAATTTCCGCTACTTACGGACTCCGACTTTGAAGAGTTTTGTCCGTAGCCAGTACTTGCACTTTCCGAAGAAGAAACACTTGATGACTGTCCTACGGTCTGTCCAAGGGTTTCAGAGGATGAAACCGAGTAATTTTCTCCTACATTTGCTGAATAACTCGTACCATTGTTAACAGATGCATTATTCCCTACTCCATAGCTGGCTCCTTGGCTTTGCGACACACCGTATGTATTTCCAAGACTGTAATTTTGTCCGGTAGAAGATCCAATGCTTGCAGACTGACCAGCGGATACTCCATTGCTTAACGAATATGATTGTCCACTCGACTGTGACTGTGACAAGGATTCACTCGCTCCATAACTCTGTGACAGGCTTTGCGAATTACTAACGCCATAATTTTCGCTCGCTCCATAACTCTGCGTTGTTCCTACGCTGTCTGAATATCCCATACTTGCACTCTGACTTGCCGAATTTCCATAAGTTACTCCATTAGAAACGGATGCTGAGTTACTCTGCGAATATGATCCACCATTATTTGAAGTAAAACTATTTCCATAACTGTCTGTCTTACCTGTTGAATAGCTTGAACCAGTGTTATCTCCGTCTGAACTATTTCCATTTATGCCAAGATGATTTGTTATACCAGCATTCCATCCTCCTCCAGCAGAGCTGTTGTGGCCAACAGATTCGCCTTGATTTACGGACGCTCCATGATTTGATGAGACACCGCTTGAATGTCCCCAGCTTTCACCATTAGTAAAACCCTGTGTTGTACTTTGTGAAGAACTTGTTGATGCTGTTGTACCAACAGATGATGATTGGGACATATTGGTTCCGTGGCTCTGCGATATCCCCTGTGATACATTTTGACCAACAGAGTGAGAAGTTCCACTTGTCTGTCCATTAGTCAAGCTGTATGAGTTTCCTTGTGTTAAGCCCTGGCTAAACGATACATTCTGCCCCTGTGATACATTCTGGCTTTGTGATTCACTATATGACAAATTTGAACTCTGACCTGTACTTTGTCCCAAAGACTGTGAAATTCCTTCATTGATTCCAGAATTTTGATTGACACCAAAATTAGAACTTGTTCCGATTGAAGTCCCATTGGACTGACCGATTGATTCGCCAAACGAAACGCCATGTGATTGAGTTACCCCATGTGATATGGAATTTGACAGGGAATATCCTTCTGTATGTCCGATTGATTGTCCATATGATTGAGACAAGCTTTCTCCAATGCTCTGTCCTTGTGATACCGAAAAATTTTCTCCCTGCGCATATGAAACGGTACTTGCATCTGTATACGCTTTGCTCCATCCCTGACTTTGTGAAGCATTTGCCATATACATCATCGGAATAGACAAATTAAAAGAAAGGCTGGTCTGTCCCTGTAAATGAGAGTTCCAATCCGTCATTTCTTTTTGAGATCGACGCTGCCATCCCATAAGTGTGTCAGCATAAACAGCCGTGGATAGAACTTCGATTACATATTCATAATCAGCCATTCCTTCGATCATTTCCTCCAAGGTTCCCTCTGAATCAGGATTGACATTTTTGCCTCCAACACCTTTGTTTCCCCCATCTTCTCCAGCTTTATTGGCAAAAGGAATACCACGAACCATAGTCATATAGTCCATGTTATATATCTTCTCCCTAAGCCATTCTGTCTCCTGTGCTTCCGCACATTTCATTTCCAAAACTCGATATGTACCCTGCATCATAGCAATAAATCCGGTAAAATCATCATGACATATCCGTTTAGCCTCGTTAATATCTTTAGATACACCTTGTACGCCATACATAAATAAAAGTCCGATAGGTACAGGTTTGATAACATTGGCTATAATGGTAATGAAATTATAGTTTTGCTCGTAAACCCCTCGAAGGACACCTTCCTGCATGTCCATAAATGCTGTGGATTGTTTAGCACTTGCAGGTAGCCGAATGATTCTCGCAAATTTAATTGCTTTGAAAAAATGAGTCGTTTCGCCAGTATCCGGATTCATGACTTCCAATTCATAGCAAAGATAATTCAGATTTCTTTGTTCTGGCGATTTCGATGACGTATCATCATATTCAGCCCATGATTGCAGAATTCTGAAATCATCTTCCGGCTCATTGTCTTTGTTCGGATTTAACAATCGCTTTATATCAAACAATGTAAGCATAGAATTTCCTCCTCATCTATTATTTCTACTAATAGATTGGATGAAAAATTTTCAAAATAAAAAACAGGAACCCATATGGATTCCTGTAAAAGTAGATTGTTTATCTAATAGACTTTGTATTTTCACGTCCAGAATTTCGTATACTCCTTTTTTGTCCGAAAGTTTTTTCGAGAGCTTTATTATGACGAAAATCTTTTAGTCTTTTCGCCTGCATTGTCACATGTCCAATCGGGACCAAAACGGCAGTAAACCACATCATTGTCTGCAAATAACCCGGAATTGCATTTCCGGTAGATGTAGGAATTGCCTGATCGTATGATGCTGCAATCATTTCTGAGGATACTCCACTCACGACTCCTAAAATAATTTTTAAACCGATTAATGCAAAATAATAGATGGTTATCATTGCCATCGTTTGATTCAGTATTTCACGTCTTTGAGCTGGCATCAATATTGCAACTATCAATCCGACGAACCACATTACCCCCGATAACGGGCAGATTAGTTTTGATCCAAAGCTTGCAAAATTGGATATTGTAAACATCGCAAGCATAAATAAACTCAAAGGGTACCCAACAGCTTTTACGACTCTAAATGCCTCCTGCTTACTCATGTTCTGTTTATATGTTAAAATTTCACGATCTTGTGACATGTTCTATCCTCCCATCTATATTTCATCATAATGATTTTTATAATAAAAAATATTGGATACTAAAATTGCAATAAAAACTACCGTTTCTACTAATACCCACGTTATTGATATATGCACAAGCCTTTTTAGTATCATCTGATAGATAAGTACTAAAAGAAATGATACTCCTAATGTCGCATTGTATATAATTGCTGCCTCTTTCAAATTACCGTAAAATGCCAGTCTGCTTAATATAAGGAAGAAAGACATAATATAAAATATAATTCCGAAAATTATATTGATGTTTTTAATCCATCCATATGTATTATATAAGAGATCCAGATAAATTGGATTTCTGGTCAATATTTTGCCTGAAATGAGAGTGAATCCCATAGATATAATCATAAACAATACGGCATAATAGATAAAATGCATATTGAACTTGTGAATAAACAATGTATCTTTTTTCAAATTCATACCTCTTTCTTATATAATATTCTGTTCTTCCCGTACAGAAGTATCAATTTCCTCTTTCAGTAATAAAATAATAGTACCTATCACTCCAATAATGATTAGAAAAAACCAAAAATTTGAAGATAAAATATATAGAATATTATTAATGCCATTGATATTAAAAGCAACAAACGATTTCCACATTATATAGTCACACTTCCTTTCCTATTATAAGAATGTCATAATAAAATATTTTTAAAACAAAAATCAGAAATTATTTACAAATCTTTTATCCTTCGTTGGTCTGTACGTATACGCCCAGTTTTTATCTTCTCGTAGATTTGTATTTAACGATTTCGCCATAGTGACTCGTAATACAACATTTTGCATATTCCCACCTGTTCCTTTTGTTTCGGCCCATTTCTCCATTTTCTTACAAAGTGATTCGCATATTTCCCTGTTTGGAGCGACAAAATTTATGATTGGTGTTGCAAACAACATTTTATTCAACTTAACGTTGAACGATTTCTGCTCGTAATGATCTCGCTCATATTCTATGTATAATTTATCTCCATTTTCACCGATACAAACAATATCTGGTATATATTGCACACCGTTCTGAATCCGAATCACATTATTTTTCCTGTTCCATATCTCGGTTTTTTTGAAAAATCCAGCGTTACTGATAACTCTTGCACAATCACGTATAGAATACCCATGTACAAGATTATCATGCTCTGCTATTAGCCTATCCGCTTCGGATACAACCGCCTCTTTACCAAATTTATTTTTGTAAATCAATGCTGCATCCTGGGTAAAATTATATACCGTAATTTGAGCGAAAGGCGTTGATACCTTCTGTTTAAATAACAAATGATTTTTTTCGAGATCGTTTAAGCTTGTTGTAAGCTTAGATTTCGTATTTTTAATATCTGAGGACAATTCAAGTCCTTTTTCACAGATTTCTTTTGCGGTTGAAAATCCGAATTTTCCAATCACCTCCATTATTATCCAACCGGCATCACTTATTTTATCCTCGAACTCATCCAGAAGTTTTAATGTATACTGCTGCTTTGATTCCTTTCTCTTGTCTGCCTTGAATTTTTGTTCCTTTTTTGATGGGATCGAGGTCATTGATGTGTTGGTCAACTTAGCTCCTACATTTCTCTTAATTGCTGTTCCAATCAGTTTTGCCTCCGTAGCCCCTTCCAAAACATCATCTTCATCAAAGAAATCCTCATCCTGCCCCTCAACAACCACTTTGCCATTTGCAATATCTGCTTTTACCTGCTCTATATGAAGCTTGCCTGATTTAGCTGCTTGCTGTACCGATGGCGACAAAACCTTAGATGCTTTCACAGATGCCTCCTGCTTCTTTTTTTCTTCTGCTTCTTTTTCCACCTGTTCTTCAAGTTCTTCAAGAGTCAATTTACTTTTACCATTTCCTCCACGCACTTTCATTTGAATAATTTGCTCTTTAAGGCTCTCCACCTGCTCCCTTCGATCTTCCGCTTCATCCATTATCTTCCGAAGAATGTTGGTTCTCTCAGCATTATATTCACGAAATACCCTTTTTGATTTACTGATAAGCTCCAGTGTTTCAAGCTGGTTCCAAGAATAGTCTGCTCCAAGTATCATTTCATTTTTATCTTTCGCCAAAATACTTTCACATAACTCCCGGACATTCTGCTCAATTATATCAATCTTTTGATTTCGTTCCTGCCACTGCTCTTGTTTTGTTGCAAGCTGCTCCTGCAAATCCTTAGCCTTTGCAACCGCAATATTATATTTACTAAATAAAATTTCAAATTCAGAATCATGTTTTGCCATATTATTCCTACTTTCCGTTTATTTCCGAATCTATATACTTTTCTGGAGACCAGTTTTTTATGTCTGTCACATTAACACCCTCAATAGCATCTCCCATTGCAACAAGATTTTCTGTAATGAGAGAAAAATTATTATACATAGCTGTTTGATACGACAATGCGATTGAAGCATCCTCCGAATTATTTTGCGAAATTGCCGAAGACATCTTCTGAAGATATATAGCTGCATCATTCTGTATCCACGAAGATATCATGTACTTTATCTGATCATATTTTGTATCTGAATCCAATGCATTCAATTTAATTGACAGCGTTTCAATTTCATCCAGCATTTTTTCATATTCCGGTGCCAACACAAGTGGATCTTCAATTCCTTGTCCTAATCGATAGTCAAGCATCAATATTTTTTCATATAACACTCGACAATTTTCATATTGAACAAGTATTACATCAAATTTTTTTGATTCTCTGATGTCGGTCACTGAAAGTATTTGGGGTTCAATATTTCCTTTATCCGTATAATGGTAATTTGTACAAACAACCCCATATATCAGGAAAAGTAAATACACGCATAGCACAGTGCAGATAATATTAAAAATTTTTTCTTTAATTTTACTTTTCCTTATTTTCTCCTTTTCATCGTGCGATTTTTTAAGCTGGTACGCTAAGAGCGTCTCTTCTGTCATTTCTTCTGGTTCTTCTACTTTTTCCTGTATTCTTTTGGGATTAGACGTCGACTCTTTTTTTGTCTGTCTTTCCGGTATCTTTTCTACATGTATGTTTATTTCAGGCATATCCACAACATTGTTTGAATTTACCTGATTTGATAACCGATCTTGAAGTAAACCCATCTATTACTCTCCTTCACCATAACCGTCACCATAACCGTCTCCATATTCATCCATTGAACCTGTCAACCAGTTATTATCACTCAGATTCTCAAAATCAAAGTCGCCTGATTCAAGATATTCTGCCTCTAAATAATTATCTTCTTCATTTTGTTCATACATATCTTCTACTTCTTGTACAGACAACTTTCCATTATCATTGATATCAATTTCATCATCTGGTGTTTTTTCAATTTCTTCCTTTTTAGGCTCAGGAATATTACATTCATAACCGTATTCTATGCTATATGGCACTATCTCCATAGTCGCACCCTGAGCAATAAATTCCTCTCCACAATTCTGGCACTGTTTTAACATTTCAATTTCACGTGCCTGCACCGCTCCATTTATAAATATTTCAGATCCTACCTGCAACACCTGTGAATACTCCAAAGAGCTTTTTCCATAGCATTTTACGAAAGGAAAATCTGTCGTTTTATCTGGTCCATCTTCAATAATTCTTCTTTTTCTTCCAACCGCAAGCTGAAATTCACATTCTTCCTTCCGGCCATCCGGTGAACAATAGTATACTGGTTCTCTACATACGTTTCCGGCAACAAGTATATTATTGCTGATTTCTGATTTTCCAAGGAGACTATTCTTTGCGTCTTCAATATTCTCATACTTGGATTCCACTTTTTCTATATATACCGGATCTATATATATAAGTGTGCTTCCTTCATAGATATTGGAAACTTGGCAAAAAGGACATATATATTTTTTGCTTGTATTCCTTGTCGCCATATTTCCTTTGACCAAAACCATGTCGCCCTCTTCAATCGGTGTCATTCTACGTTCGATAATGATAGGATTGCGACTAATTATATACTGTGTATCAAGCCGTGGAGCTCCTAATAATCTCATTTCCTCGTTTGCTCTGGTTCGTCTGACTGTCAATAATTCAATTCTGCCAACTACATATTCACCATTTTTATTTATCTTGATTACAGGCGGTTTTTGAACCAGACCCAACATGATTACCGTATTTTCTTTCATCTTATCCCTCCTGCCACTACTGGTTATATAGTCCGGCTTGCCCTGTCAGCGAATTAAAGTCATTTTCAAAATCCTTAAAATATCCGCTTACATCCGATTTCTTATCCAAATCATTGATATAGGATTGCAAATGGCTGATTGCTGTCATCATTACAACAAGTGTTGCATCCCTATTAGCATCGTCACCTTCAGATGGATATACAGTTGCTGTTTCGTCATATGTTTCCTGCAATATATCCAGGCTGTTTTGAGCCAGTGTGATTTCATTATCTACATTGAAATCTTTCGATAGATTTGAAATGCTGCCCATTCGTGTGGAAATCTGGTTTGTAAACACCGTAAGCTGTTTGTTGATATAAATACTATACTCAACGGCGCTTAATCTGTTTTGTGTTGCATACTTCCCGCTTTGGGGCGTATCTGGTTTTATCTTTGCACATCCAGACATCAATAAACTAAATACAAATAAATATACATACCATTTTCTTTTCATTATCATTCCTCACTTTTTTATGTTTCTTACTATATTTAGAATGTCAAAAAAAAAATTTTTTTTCATATTTATCAAAAATAAAAAAATATTACATTCTATTAATGAGAAGATTTTTCTACAATTTTATTTTTTGGAGGTATATCGAATGAACAAATCAGAATTATCATCAAAAATTTCGGAGAAATCCGGACTGACGAAGGTTGCCGCAGAAAAGGCTTTAAACGCCTTTACTGAAGCAATAACAGAAGCTCTTGTCAACGGTGAAAAAGTCCAGTTGGTTGGATTCGGAACATTTGAACCATCCATTAGAAACGCAAGATCTGGATTCAATCCTGCTACTGGAGAAAAAATTCAGATTGCAGAAACGAAAACCATTCATTTTAAAAGTGGGAAGGCGCTCAAAGATTCGATCAATCAGTAGATTTTCATACCGAAATGGTTGAAAAAATCCCCTGTTCAAACTATGAACAGGGGATTTCTTATATAAGCATCTCTGCCTTATTAGTCCTCCCTTACATCTCGTAATTATCCTTTAATAAAACCTGTATAGTATTCTGCCTGCTCCAGAGTGGACAATAATGGATAAAGCAATTTCACAATATCCTTTTTATTGTCCATTTTTGAAATGGAATATAAAATCCCATCTTCTGCCTGATAAAGTCTTTTATCAAATTCCACAGCTCCGGCATTTTTGAGAAATTCATCGGGATCTTTGTAAGGCGATAGATCAACTACTCTCGCATTAATATTGACCTTACGCAACATCTCAAGATTTTTTTCCGTTGCTTTTTGTCCTGCCTCGTCTGAATCATATGCCAACCATACTTTATCTGTATGTTCTGCAATTAATTTAGCCTGACTTATAGTAAAACTTGTACCAAGTGAAGCAACTGCATTATCAAAACCATATTGATGCATAGCAATCGCGTCCATATAACCTTCGCAGCATATAATCCCATCTCTTGAACTGTTCTTTGCAAAAGTATACGCAAAAAGCAGATTTGATTTGTTAAATAACTCGGACTCTCGACTATTGATATATTTCATTTTATTATCCGAGTCGAGGGTTCGACCACCGAACGCAACAACATATCCATCTTCGTTCAAAATAGGAATCATTGCACGATTTCGGAAATAATCATAATGCCTGCCATCATCCGCTATACACACAAGCTGGCTTTCCAAAATGTCTGCTTCAGAGAAACCTTTCAGTTTCAAATGCTTTTCCAATCCATACTTTGGTGCATAGCCCATACCAAACGAAGAAATCGTATGATTTGAAAGTCCGCGTTTAAGATAATACTTGTGACACTCCATAGAATAATTTTTTAAATTCAGGAAATACCACATAGCAGTTTCCTTATAGATGCTTAACAAAACATCTTTTCTTTCTGTTTTATCTGGTAGTTCTAACTCTTGATAGTAACGAAATGAATTTTCATTTCCCTTGCGGCCGCACATAAAACAATGAAACTCATTATCTAACGAAACAAAATAATTACCACCACAAAAGGGGCATTTTTTTCTATTCAGCATAGATGCAATCCTCCTTCCCACATTAAAAATTGATCTATATATATAATGTCATATATTTAAACAATATAAAAAACAATCGGTATTTCATCATATTTAGAAAATCTATTGATTAAATTTCAAAAACATGTTATAAAATACATGGATATCACTTTATTGTATAATAAAGCAGATGAGATAACAGGTAAACTCATCGCTTGACCAAGCCTGTTAGCTAAAGGAAGTTATCCCCAATTGCGAGAAAACAATGATAACCAAAAAAGAGATTGTTTATTCAATCTCTTTTTTGTATTTCATATAATATTAAATTTCTTAATGTGCCTTCCATGAATCTGTTGCAATATCTGGATATTTATCTTTGCATTTACTACATAGTATACTTTTTCCTACACACCAGCCAGAGGCTCGCGCCCATGAGATCACATGTCCCTTTGTACATATACGATTAAAACTTAAACATGCCCCACATTTGTCACACACAATTTGTGTCCTATATCCCATGCAAATGCCTCCCTTAATCATTTTGTTCTTTTATCCAAATAACAGCACCACGAGGATGATAATATTTTTCCGGAACCGTATATTCGTGCTGTTCTGTCAGCACCCATGCATAAGGTTTCTTATATATTTTAATCAATTCATCCCATGTCATATTTACATGATGATGTTTTTTATTAGTCTCCCATATTTCCCTTGTGAGCGGCAGCACGTTACACAATGTTACTTCTCCTATCACAAGACCCGTACCACTCACAGCAATCCTTACTATTCCTCTTTTTTTCGTGCTACATCCGCGGATTTCCCAATCTTTCCCACAATGGAAAATTTCATTACCCCATTTCTTTTTAACTACCAGTATCATCTTCATGCACCTCCGCAATAGGTTCTTATAGAACCATTTTCGTAATAGAACAAAATATCTTCACAGGAAAGATCCCATTGTTTTTCATTTCTATATGCGGCCAGTTTATCTTCAATCTCTTTTAGTGAAATTTCCGATGCTGGATATGCAGTAAATAGATGGTCATTATTCATAATTAGGTAGTACGGTTCCTGAAAAGATGCCCCTATCGTGTCAAAAAAAGGCTTATACAACAACTTCGGCAATATTCTTTCCTTAGAAAAAATACTTAGGCATCGATTGGTCTTGGCTATGTTGTCTTCCCGGATTGAATCAAATATTGGGGTGGATAGTTCATCTTTTCTATTCATAGATGCAGCATCCGAATAATTGACATGAATATTCTTGGCATTTTCCATAGCCATATTGTACAAACTGTCATATGTAATATTGTATTGTTCTAACTCTTTATTACCGATGAACACCGTACCTTCGGATATATACCGATCAATGTTACATTTTATATCAATACACGGATAAAAAACAAGATCAAACAATCTGATTTTATGGATAAGCTGGTTCACTTCATCATTAATCATATCTCTCTTAAATGGAATATATTGAATCCGCTCACACATTTTTTCTTTATTGCGAATAATTTGATCAACTGCTTTTACTTTTATCACAACCGCTGTTTTTTTCACTGTTTCTTCAACCTGGCTTATCACTAATCTTTCGACCGCCTCATAAGGAGCGCCACTTCTCATCTTCATAAAAACGTCCTGTATATCTATGATCATATCTGCAGTTCCATCCAGAATCTCAATCTTTAATTTCAATTCATTAGGTTTAACACTATGAACTCCTGGCAATGAACGGATTTTATCGGTTATCTGAGAACAAAATGTTTCAAACGATATCTCCTGACTTTTTTTGCTTTCTTTAGTCATTTTATCTGTCATTTGTACAAGTAAAAACGCAGCAACTTTCTCTGCTGAGATATTCAGCTTCATACACGTATCATAAATCTGCTGCTCGTCCATTGATGCTTCAATTTCGCTGGACATCTTAGCTACAATTACATTTCTATTGTTGATCACATCCCGAGTTGTCTCAATTCCAAGTTTGTTTAAATTTTCAACTAATTCAACCATTAAATTTTCTTTATTCATTCTATCCTCCTGTCTCTGCATTGCCTATACAGATTGCTCTACTAACGCGCGGAAATTTATAGCTCCGCCCATTCCATTATCAACGACCTGATCTATAGATTTGGCTTTGTATGTAAGCATATCTACAAGTTTTTCTTCTTCAACCGCACCTTTGGCAGTCATATAATATATAAAGCATAATTCCTTCTGATTTCCCCTGCATATACGATCTTCTGCCTGTACAATATTTCCCACTGTCCAATCATAATCATTCATAATCATTTTATGAGCCTTAGTTAGTGTAAGTCCTGTACCACCAGCAATTATGTTGATTACCATTACCTGTGGGGTTCCGCTCTGAAACTCATTTTGAGCTGCATCTTTTTGTTTATCTGACATTCCCCCCACAATTTTTACAACATTTCCTTTAAACGCAGATTCTATTTTCTTAGCAACCTCTGTAAAATTGGTTACAATAATGACTTTTTCACCATGTGCGATTATATCCTTTGCAAATTCAATGCTTTCCTTCGCTTTCGTTGTTGCCAAAACTTTTCTTGCGCGCATCAGAACCTGTAACTGTTCTGCTTGCGAATTTTTTCTTTTTAACAACTGACGATACTCTTCCAGTGCCTTATGATACTCTTTCAGATCAATTTGAACCGGAATGCAAATGCGAAGTTTTTTCAAATTAGGCAGTACCTCTTTTTTTAAATGCCGGATCATGTATGGTTTTAATTGATTATTCAATTCATCATCATGATAATTTCCGTTGTAATCCGTACCATATCTTGATTTGATTCCTCCACAGAAATAGTTAGCATATGGATAGAAGCTATCTATCTTATCAGCCAGCGGATGCCTTATGAGTCGAAGTATATTATATAAATTTTTATTACGTGTCGGTTTGGGAGTGCCTGTAAGGGGATATACCCATCCCGCTGTCGCACAGATATTCAGTACATATCTTGCCCGCGATGAACTTGGATTCCCTTTATCATTGACTGATTGGCAAAAATGAGCTTCATCAATAAAGATGCACTGGAAATTTTCATTGATCAATTCATTTTGAAATTTATCAATGGACGAATATCCGATTATTGTCCAATTATCTCCAGTCTTAAAATTATTGTATTTAAATCTTCCTCCTGCCTGATCTTTCTTTTCTCCTTTATCGGAGCTATAAATTATATGTATGTCTGCATCAGGATTTACCATTTTTATTTCACGTTCCCAATTAAGCCGTAGTGTTGCCGGACAAATTACCAATTTTTTCATTGGCAAGGATTCTCCTGTCACAACACTTTCAAACGTTTTTCCGCATCCCATATCACATGCATTTAATATATTTTTCTTAGCAAGCATATTTTTTATATCTTCAATCTGAAATGGATATGGTGTAAATTTGAGATTCTTTTGTGATAAATCTATCATTGGATATACTACGTTCCATGAATCAACGAATTGTTTCCAAGGTTCAAGCTTATCAAGATTTATTTCAGCATATTTTTTGAGATCCGCATATAAATCTGATACATGGTGAAGCTTGCAATATACTCTCCCTTTTCTTGTACTGCAATATGGTAGATTGATTATTTTTTTTTCGAAATATTTATCAGTTACTTTAACTTCCAACATATCTCTTCTATCTTTTACCATACATACTTCTATATCCACAGCAGTTTTTAACGTGCTTGGACATGGAGACGTTATATTGTCAAAATCCATTGATCTATATCCGTATCTTTTGAATGCCGAAGAAAAACGTTCCTTCGCATCCCATTTTATGGCAATACTCCAATCACCATCCGAATCCCTATACCATCTGCATGTGTCAGCAGATAATTCGCTATTCATAAATTTGCTGATAGCGTCATTTTCATATTTCCATCGGACACCAATGCATACATGATTATATCCACGTACTTCAATTGTTTTCACAGACATATTTCTTCTATTTATAAGCTCATTAAGAGTGTTTTGAAGATTATCCGCCACAGGAGCAAACTTTGTATCTTTATAGCGGATCATAATTGCAAGCGCATTTATAGTTTGTTCAAGATCCGGCTTTTCAAGATAATAAAAATCTCTCATGATCTCATAATCTTCCGCGTTATAGCCGGCACAATCCTCCGATACTGGCATACCAAATCCAAGCATCCATGCAATCATTTTTTTAATTTCTTCCATTCTAAGTAATCTTGCCATTATATCTACCTCTGTGATCCCATATTAAGCTCCTTCATAATGTCGGATTTAATAGTAATCTGTCTCGATAATACTGCATGCTTTTGTGAAACTGTTTTCAGAGCGTTCTCAATGATGTCCTTTTTATCTACAAGTAAATTGACTACATCCTTATTTCCATCTTCCCTTGCCCTTCGAAGAAAAACCTTGATGTACGACATAACCGAAGCCAAATATGAATACTGATTTGCCAGCTTTACCATTTGATATGAAATACATCTTAATCCATCCGAAGATTCGATATCAGCTTCAATAGGTTGATGAAACTCATTGAAACACCAGTCTGCAAGTGTTTTATTATCGCTATTAAATATCTCTTTAATATTCATTTGCTTCACCTCTCTGATTGATGAATTAATCATACCTCATATCCAGTATTGGCATATGTTTTTGGACGAAAAACAGGGCTTTATTAGCCCTGTTATGTATCATAATATCCATTTTTCTTACTTGCCCTAAATTCATCCTGTGAAACCGATATGTTTATATTTTTGTATGGTTTTCCATTCTTTTTCACATCCGCAATCAGATTATAGGCGATTCCAAACGGCAAACTAACTTCATCAATTTTATATATCTGGTCAATAGTCACCCTCATAGCCCACCTCCAATCACTTAAACGGCAAACTGCTTGCAAGATCGGATGGAATATTCATGAATCCATCTGCATTTGCGTTTGCCGGAACGGGTCTATCCGGCATCTGATAATCGGAATTTTCAGAATTTTTTTTGCTTTCTGCAAATTCACATTCTTCCACGACCACATCAGTAGTATATACTTTTTGACCATCTCGATTTGTGTAACTACCGGTCTGAATACGTCCTGTAATTGCAATTTTTATTCCCTGTTTCAAATACTTTTCAGCAAACTCACCCAGCTTTCCAAACGCAACACAGGGTATGAAATCTGCATTTTGGTCATTTCCAGAGTTATCTCTTTTCTGGAATCTGCGGTCTACCGCAAGAGTGTATCTTGCGATTGCCAACGGTTCTGCAGCCTGCGTATATCTAATATCCGGATCACGAGTAAGTCGTCCTATTAAAATTACTTTATTCATCAGCATGTACCTCCATATTCTTATCTCTGCAACAATTCTGTTTTTCCAAACATGAGTATCATTTCAATAATTCCTATTTATTATACTGACTGTAACTGTGCTATCCATTCCAGCTCAGATACTAAATCGAACTCCTTTGAATTATCAAAAATATTTCCAATGATCTCCCAATTTATAGGGTTCCATTTTTCCATAAGCTCTGTGTACCCTATTATTGGTCCGTCAACCTTTGAATACATATGTTTTATATGTTTATGAACCTCAATACAAAATGCTGGAGGATCATAGCACAAAACAACTTCGGCAAAAGAAATATGTTCGCCATCTTTCATAAATGGATGTATATACCCATCTAACAAATCATGCTGCCAAATCAGTTTGCCATTTTTGTCCTTCAATCCTGAACATCTGCAAACAGTATGTGCATCTACAACGCACTGAATGATTGTCTTGTTCACCGTGATTGCTTCAAAATAATAACTTTTAATTTCGCCTTCATCCGAACAGCAACATGGACGAGATAAATAGCCCATTACCCACTCGCTTCCATCAACTGTCTTGGCACTAAATAAATTTGAACATATCTCATTATCTGGCAATCTTTCTCTGGATAAATATTCGTTTTTCACTTTTCGTACCTCCTATATTATTGAACAAATTGGGATCTTATTTTTGTTATATGTTTACCGTAATCAACTCTTTCCGAAAGATATATCCTAAGTAATTTTTCCTGCTCCATAGATAAAAATACTGTTGTCCCATCAAGGAAAATCTTTGTATGTCCTGGTGATCCATATATTTTATGGTTCCAATATCTTCCACAAATAAAATCAGGTGTTTCCGGCTCCTGTAAATTATTGATAGATTGCATCATATTTTCCCATCGGCGCTGCGATTCCCTTGCAATAGAAAGATTTGTTTGTTCTAAAAGTGATATATTTTGTCGGAAAGTTGTCGCTCCTATCTGTTCTGCTTCAGCAAGTGCCGTTTCTAAATCCTGCTCTAATACCCGATTTTCCCAAAGTCCCTTATATTTATAATATCCAAGAGACTTTGCTATACTTTCCTCTATATCAACATTGAACCATAACTTAAATTGTAACTGTCCGGATCTACGATCAATATATTTGGATACCTGGGTGTGCAACGCAAGCAATCCACTTCTACATTTTGGACAATATCTAAAATTTCCATATTTAATGTCTTTTTTGCTTGACACATCAATCATTCCTGAGTGACCACAAGCATAAATTATGGTACTTTTTATAATAAATCATCTCCTTACAAATACATTTTATCTATGAATAATCGATTCTATATGTTTTCATTCAATTCCAGCAAAAAATGTTTTTCCTCCAGCTTTTCATAAATAGTCTTTCCACCTGCGGTCTCAATATAAGAAAGGAAAATTTCCTCAAATTGAACCATCCCTATGTCCAAAAGTGCCATCTGAACTTCTATCCAATCCTTCAAAATTCGCCAAGCAACACGATTTGCCTGATCCTTAGTTGCTTTGATTCCTGCTTTGGGATGCATCTTTTTTTGCTCTATCAAAACCTGCAAGACATCATCAACTCGAATTGGGAGTTTTATTGGAATGTCGTTGACTCCTGTGTTGATCAGAAAAGACAAACTCGTGATCATTCCATCATCAAACTGCTTCATAATGGATTTTGCACCATGTTTGACTAGCATCTGCTCAATTTCTGAAACGGTTTTATATGCTTCCACTGTCGTTGTATAATTCAGAAGTGCCATTTTTTCTCCCTTCATAAGTAATCATAATCTAATTCTTTAACAATATCTCTACAAAAATCTCCAAGCTCTGTTTTACCTATTAAATCAAACAGTTTCCCTTTTTTTGCATATTCAATGGCTTCATTAAGGGATGTACATGGATATGATGGATTGTATGCTGCACATATTTCAAGCGATTCTCTGATTGTCAGTGTTCTAACTACTTCATTTTTATACTGACTGTTTAAAGCCAGTAATCGATTCTTGAAGTACATGTAATTCGGTGGCTTTTTCATAATCTCTTTCACTTCCATTAAACAAGATTCCTTAACCTCATCATGGAAGTTGTATAAACAATCGTAACGAAGTCTGGCGTTTCCCTTTGAGATAGCTTCTACCGGATTATCAGCATGAACAACATATTCTTTTGAAAATTCATTTCCTGCAATACGTGTCACTTTATAAATGATCCGGTATCTTCTCATACAACTACCTTTAGACAACATAGCTACCAGATTTTTTTCATATTCCTGCCGCTCTCTCTGTTCCAATTCCTTTTTGCTTATATAGATCTCTTTCATCAATTATCACCTTCTCTCTCAAATTGTCTTAAATTATACATTTCATTATTTGTTTTGCATTTTTTTGGATAAAATGAAAAATGCCAGATGAACGAAGTCTGGCATTTTTGGAGAAAGATATTGGTTGATCTATGCGGCGTTACCATTTCTGGTGATATAGATCAGCATACCAATCAAAATAAAAAAACAAATAATTTGCATAATTGCATTGACCGTATGTATTATCGTTTTAATTATGATATACGAGCCACTTATATATGCTGCAATCAATCCTATATTGATAACTAATGCCATTCTATATATAGATTGTTTTATTTTTTTATTTGTTAATAATTTAATTCCCAACACAAAAACTAAAATTGCTAAAATAATAAAACAACAACCAATAACCATACAGAATGGATGTAGGAAAATATAAATTTTATACAAATTCTTTATTGATTGGCTATTCATGTTATATATTGATCCTGAAAAAAACATATATGCACTATATAAATAAAACAAAAATGCCATTACCATATATATTAAGGAAATATTATTTCTGTTGATTTTTTTTGAATTACAAATATTTTTTTCTTTTATCTCATCTTTGAAATCATATTCTTCTGGATAAATCTGGTATCCACAGTAAGGACAATATATTGTTTTTTCAGTTATTTCCGATTGACATATTTTACATACCATATGCATTTCCTCCATATCATTCTATATATAGTATGGATTTATTTTTTACTTTTTGAAGAAAAATCAGCATCTTTCGATGCTGATTTAACTTTAACACGCCACCATCTTGTGACTTGCCCTGAATTTTTTAATGCCCTCTTCCGGTGAATAAAATAATATATCACCAATGTCCGAAAATTTAAAAGTATACGTACATCCATCGCTGTCAATTCCTTTGAAATAATCATCATATATTCCTGTTATCATGATTGGATCAGCTCCAATTCTATAACAATCAACATATATATAATAAAGAATCTGTCCTTTGCTCATAACGTAATCTCCTTTTCAATTTATTAGACATATAGGCTGGCATCATTCTCCTCCTTTCATCCCTCTATATTTATGTCTATTTAAAGATTGCTTTTATATAAAAAAAACAAAAAAACTCCGCGTATGTCGCGAAGTTTTTTTATTTTTCACACTATTTTACCGGTAGCCTCGATCCTTATATTGATTTTACTTTTCTGATGTTTGGGGAGCTTCGGCATAAAATGGCTTTGATTTTTCTTCAGCCTCCAAATTATTTCCAGATACGTGTAAATTTTCTGTCTCTTCTGAATCATTTTGATTGAGAATATTTTTTTCGTTAGCAAATTGTGCATGGAAACAAAGGCAATCCATGAAAATGTGATTACTGATCTCCGTTACAACTCGGTTAGCAATCTCCTTATGAATCTTATCAAACCCTTTTATTCCCGAAGCAGCAAACTCAGTAATATATTCGGATTTATATTCTTCTATTTTAGAAAGTGCATAATCGAGTCCCTTCATAAATCCTTTTTCTTCCGCTTCATTTAGTAATTCATCTTTTAGCATATTGATGTCCTCCTGCTTATGTACGAGATTTACCTCTCATTTATAGAATGTATCATTTTTTTTATTTTATGTTTCATCCAAAAAATTACAAAAAATTTTTTTTATGACATTCTATTAATGTAAGTCACTATATTATTTCAAATGCAGTAACCCGTGTGACTGCAAACGTATCACACAAATAATAAGAAAGGAGGCATCGCTTTATGGCAGGTGTTAACAGATGTAATGGATTTAAGATTATGTTTGATCCTAGTTTCCTGTATGCATATTCAGCATCTTCATTCGGCACTCCACATACATATTCATCATCGGAAACAATTTTAGGTTTCGAAAATCAAGATGTTCATTCGAATGTCTATGATGAATTTGCATATTCGGCCGGTTCACCCCGTCATCACTTGCGATCAGAAAGTGTGTGACACACAATATATTATCAATAAAGGAGATGATGATCTATGGCAGACGCAAAAAGATGCGACAGATGTAAAAAGTTTTACGATAAACCTACTTATAAGGATGCAGAAAGATTGAATGGTGTAATTGTTGGCATTGATCTCAAAGTTCTCGAAGAACGTTCTGTTCCAATCAGTACAACTTATTCGGCAACAGTTAGAGATATTCATCATATAGGTCATATTGATTTATGTCCAAGTTGCGTTTCTAAATTCTGTGCCTTTTTAAAAAATGAAAATACACAGGAGGAATAACTGGCTTATATGAAGTAAATGGTATGAATTCATTGATGGCAACAAATTTATACATCGAAAGGAGAAAGAAACATGAAAACTATTGATTTTAAAACTAGAACTGAGGTTGTACCTTTCCGTAGTCCGGAGAAAAAAGATAAATGGGTGGTTGGAATCGACCTTGGCTATTCCGGAGTTAAAGGTTGGTGTTCCAACAAATATTTTTGCTTCCCTGCATATGTAAAAGCTGTTCCAGATGGATTTTCAAAGCTTACTTCCGCTGCGGATTCAGATATTTTATATCGTAATGAAAGCGGAAAGATTTATTATGTTGGTCAACTCGCATATGATCTTGCCGATGCAGCACATATGACCGATGACAATGAAGAACTTTTTGGTTCGCAGCGTTTTTACACAGAAAGCTACATTATTCAGTCTGAGGTTAGCACTGCCATCGGTCTTATGGCAAATCAGTATGGAGCTCCTGGAGACAAAGAAATTGTGATTCAGGCAGGTCTTCCACCTCTCCATCTGAAAAAAGGTAAATCAGAGGTGCAGGCTATTTTTCAGGGAAGACATCGTTTTTCAATCAAACTTGGTAAACAGGATTGGAAGGATTTTGACTATGAAATTTCAGAGAAAAATGTTTTTGTTATGCCGCAGCCTTTAGGCTCCCTCATTTCCTCCTCCGTTGATCGTGATGGACGAACGATTCCAAACGCAATGAAATTTTTCCGCTCATCCATCATGGTTTTCGATCCCGGCTTTGGAACTTTGGATCTCTTTAACGTAAGAAACGGCAATGTTGTGGGTTCTAATACGGACCCGAACGGAGGTATGAGAAAAGTCTTCGAGCTTACATGTGACGATATTTATGCTGTATATGGTATCGCTCTCACCGTTCCCCAGCTCCAGACACGTCTTGACACAGGTGAAATTAAACTCGGTGAGAAATCGGCTGATTCAAGAAAGCGAACATTAAAGTCAAGAACATACTCATTTGAAAACATCCTTCTTGAGAACTCTCACAAAGTATTTGATTCTGTTGTAGATTCGCTGATCCAGGTCTACAATATCGCTGAAAATTACAGTTATATTTTGATTACAGGTGGGACTTCGGATGCATGGATGGACTATATCAAAGATGCTTTTGCAGATGCAGACACAATCAAAGTTGTAGCAGCTAATGCAAATGATCCTTCGATCAGCAATATTTATTCAAACGCACGTGGTTATTTCTTCCAGAGAATGAACACAAAAGCGGCTTAAATAAGGAGATACGATTATGGCTAATAAATATGCAAGTTATACTGTCCGACTAAATTGGAAAACTGATTTGGATTTAATTGCCATGTTCAAACATCCCGACTTCAATTTTGCCAAATTTATGCGAATGGCAATTGTAGCTTTCGTTCGAGGGGATGATGATTTTTATATCATCCCCCCTGAGCGTAAGTGCGATGTGGGATATCTTGATAATGTAGAGGTTCACTTCCGGTTAAATTATGAGACTGAATCAGATGTAATTGCATTTTTGTCGACTGTTAAAAAGGGACAAGGCTGTACGTTTTTTAAATTGGTATTCAGAAGTTATCTTAAAAGCTTCTATTTTGCTCCCTTTCTTTCTGATCAGTATGCAGCCCCAACTCATGGCTTCTACAAGAAAACTTCAAAGGGAAATGTACTACCAAACAGACTTCAGGCTATTATTGACAAAAAAGATAATACAAATGCACAAGTCACTCATGAAAATAATATTCCTGAAACAGCTCAAATTGATGCAGAAATAACAGATAAAGGCGGTCAGAAAGAAAAAGAATTCTTTGGTACTACATCGGATAGTCCAATCGAATCTGCATCAAATATAGTAATGAACCCAACCAATGAATCAACCCCTATTCTGGCTGAAGCTGCTGAACAAATTCCAAACGCCTTTCAACCAGATGAAAATTCCGAAAATAACGAATCTAACGAAGAAAATAATGAAGATAGTTCCGCTCTCTTTGATATGTTTGGTTCTATGATGGATTTATAAGAAAGAAGGATGATTAAATGGATAGTTTAGCACATATGAAACCAATAGAAGAAATAGTAAATGAACTCCAGCTTGCCTGTAATGTGAAAAGATACCCGATGTTTTTAAGCATTGCAAAGCCCTCCAAAAACGGCAGTATTAAATATTATAACCAATGCTTGAATGCTGCTCTCGAAACTCCGGAACATATTACCCGGATATCCAAACTGCTTCTTGCTGCGAACGAAGCAGACATTAAAGTACCTGCATATATTCAAAAAGCTATGGATGATCTCACCGAATATGTGGAACGTTACAAAATTTCATTAAAAAACGTAAAATTGATAGATTCTGATTTTCGGGTCGATAAGTTTACGGACTACATGATGGTTGCTGAAGGGCTTTCTACTGCGGTGGTTCCCAAACACTTATATGGAAACCAGATTGAAGGACGTGACATTGATGATCTGGACGATCTTGATGATTTTACATAAAAAAGTCCCGCATTCTCATATGTGAAGAATGCGGGATTTTTTTATGCAAATTCATTTAGTCAAGGTATTCATAAAAAAAGCCGAATTCTCGGCTTTTTTATTTATTCCTCTTCTGATATTAGAGCTATATTTGCTAATACATCAATCAATATCTTTAATAATATCCATATTACCAATACGACTCTTTTTTTTTCGTAGTCATTTTAACACCACCTATCTCTTTCTTAATTTAGTTTTATATCAATTTCATCTTCACCCGATCCAAACAGTTCTTTTTCATAATAAAGCGTATATGCTGCGTCATTCTTAGATCCAGAGTTGTTATTCTTAGGTTCATAAATATTTACAACATACACATATTTGCCTCTTGGAAAAAAACTATATTTAAAATGCTCCGTGATACCTCCTTCCTTCATTGTTTTCAAACACGATTCTGCTGGATACATATTGATCGTAATTACATTATGATTCACATCACATGTAGTCTCTCGAAGAACTGCGGTGTTATAAGCTTCCTGCTTGAAATCTAACATCATCTTACTCATAAAAATTACTCCAAGTGTAAGAATACACATGCCTACCAAAAAAATCATACTCCAATTTTTTTTCATATCTATTTTTCCTTTCTTATAGCATTTTCAGCTTCGACCTTAGTGATTTTTTCTCTGTATAGCGTCTCCAGTTTATTCCAGAATTTTGCAGGGATACCAAAAACTGCTTCCAATTTATCCGCAAGTTCCGCAGATAATTGAATTTCTCCTGCCAATAATTGCTTCGCATCATCCAGCCGTATATTCATTTGAGAAGCAAATTCTTCCACCCCTATCTTATGATTATCTAATTGTTCCTGTATTGTTTTACCTGGTGGCGTAGCAATATATGTTTTACTTCTTATTATGCCACTTTTCTTTTCCCCATTAACATGTACATCTCCACTGCCAGCGCTTATTCCAATACACCTTTTCATAGTATTTACACCCCTTACATCTGATTGTTTTCCATTTATACTATCTGCTCATAATACTTTCTTGCTATTTTTCTTCCATATAGTTTTTCATTCTTAATTTTCTCTGCCTGATCCAATATTGCCGATGCCCTTTTTAATTCCGAATCATCCGGTGTGTCTTTTAGGGAAGTCTTCTTTATATCTAACAAAGACATATAACGGCCATGCTCCCGGAACAAGACATAGGACGAAAGTATTTGATTTGAATACGAGATTCCAAATTCTGCAGTTATTTCCCCACCAAGTTTTATTGTTGTATATGTTCCACTAATCATTTTGCGATCGCCTTTCGATTAAGCATACATATAGTCAATATGCCCTTGTTATCATCCAACACCTTAAAATCCACACCTTTTCTCTTCCATGCAAATCCTCTAATGTTCGAGATATTTCCATCGTCATCCAGCATTTCGTCAGAAACTGTATCCAGCATTTTTTCATAATCGACTATGTTTAATCGATTATTGCAGGATTTATTGGTTATCTCCTTTTGAAGCAGGCTTTGATAACATGGGCAAGAATAAAATGTACTCATACCCTCTCTTCCCTGATGAATAATCATTTCATGGGAATAATCCTCTCCGTGATTTCCACAAATAAGCTTAATATTTTGCCAATTACCTAATATCATATAAAACCTCCTGTTTTTAATTTAATAATTAATACAATAAGCACCCCTGCCATCATATATGGAATAAACGGGTACTCCTTTTCTTTATTCTTAATTTTCATATAGACTGCATATGGGATTGCCAGAATAAAGGAAACTACCAATGCGACGATGCCATACATACCCATTTGAAAAACAATCAATGTTCCTATGAGGCAATCAGCTCCACCCAAATTACCAAAATATGCAACTCCAAAAAGAATAATTGCGCAAATTGTAGAAGTGAAAATATGCTCACGTAAGTTATATGGTTCATAGGTGATAAGCTCATATGCTTTAATTGATATTCCTACGACTGTAAGCCATATTGGTATAGGTTTTCCTAACAAATCATATATAGTTGCCGCACATACAATGCATATAAATATAAAAAATGTTGTACTTAAATATCCTGTCATAGACAATCTCCTCTCTATTTATAGATTGTCATATTTTTTAATTTTTTCCATTTTGCTTCTGTCATTTTTCCAAGTTCTGTAAAACTAAGGCCTGTTTTTTTACAAACCTGTTCTTCCAGATAGTCTACGTCGATGTTTTCAAGGTTCATATCTGAGGAACACCAACATTTTTGATATGTAGATAGATACACCCGTCCAATATTGGTCGCCACGTATACTCCCTGTTGCGATTTATTGAAACCTTTCCAGTAATACACAGAATTAATGTATAATTTCTCACCTGCAAAATTGGTGTTTCTGTATTTCTCTTCATATTCTCTTTTAAACACCCTAAGAATACGTGATGTAGCAACAACATCATCAATGGCACGATGAAATGTGATTCCCTCTTCCACCCCATACAGCTTAGCTATATTGGAAAGCTTATAGGATTCAGCCTCGTCTTTTCTGATTATATCCCGTGCCATTTCCAACGTATCAAGTAATACTTCATAATTAAATACGCTATCGCATCGTTTATACATTTCCTTTATCATTGATACATCAAATTCAACATTATGCCCGCATAAAATCGGGCATGTACCAAAGAAAGCTTTAATTTTATCAATACATTCTGCTTCTGTTGGTTTATCCTCCAAAAACTCATTTGTGATTCCGTGTATTTCGATAACCTTTTTATCCATGTAAAACGGTGGTCTAATAAACTGATCTATACGATCAATCTCCACTGCATCACCATTTTCAATTCGATATTTAATCGCTGCCAACTCAATTATGTAATCCTCTCCTGGTTTTAATCCGGTAGATTCTACGTCAAATATAATGAAATCTACTCCCTCTCCCTGATTAAACAATAAGAGACAGTTTTTCATATTTTTTGTATTTCTCACTTTACTGATTGCCATAATATAATTTCTCCCATTTCATAATTATAGAGTGTATTCTTTTTTACTTCTTAACATGCAAAATAACAATTCGATTGTAGATTTCTTCCTATATCCTTGTCGGCACGGATAAATTACTTTTAATTCCCATCTGATGTCTTTATTCAGTTCTGTTGGGGTTTCAAACTCATCTGTAATATCCGTCATATATGGTACAGGCACAATAAATCCAAAATGCGGCGAAGATTCCGGATTACATTTTTGTATATGTTTCCATAATTTGCCATTTCTGAGATCCGGTAGAATAGACTTATAACACTCCATAGTAGTTACTATATAATTTTTTTCTCCAAGAAAATTTAATCCATTTCCTGAAAAAACATCTTCTCTACAACTTTTCACTTCATAACAGGTGAAGATTCCTTTTTCAATGTCACTTGTGTATATAACTCCCTGTGGTTCAAATTGCATGAAATCAACTCTTTTTACATTGATTGATCCATAATCAATTGTTACCTCGCTACTCCAATATTTTCCTCTTCCTGCCAGTTTTTCGTTGATCAGAAGATTTCGCAAAAAATCCGTTTTCTCTTTTCGATTCAAAAATTTATTTTCCTTTCTTTGTTTATATATGTTCGATGTGTCTCATATTTCTTATGTATACATCGTCTCATATATATTGATTTAATTTTATATATGTATTATATTATTACTTGTAGACACCTCGATAAAGGAGGGGTACTATGAGTACATACGAAACATTATGTTTAATGCTATTGACGGCAAATCTTGTGGTTTCCTTTTTTCAGGGGAAATCCTGATGTTGTATGGCGAACAGTGCTCTTTTTCTTTACGTTATTTTAAGCGGGTCGGAATCTTGGGATAACCAAAAAACGAGGTGTCTACCCCTTTACGGGTAAATTTACTATTCTCATAACATTATCATTGACATACATCTCATTATATAATTACTATTTGTCTCGAACGCTCGCAAATATATTTATACTTAATTATAGAATGTATAAAAAAAATATATTTTTTTGGATGAAAAAAGCGCACCACTAAGATGCGCTCTTTCTCATAAGAAAATACATTTATCTGCCGAAGCTTCTATGTATTCTCTATCATTGTATGATCTGTTTTTTAATTTGCTGCAACGGCATATAACAAAATTACCTGCCGATACATTTTGGGATACCGCGAATCTTTGATTTTCCCAAAAACATATATAGTACCATTTTGTTTTAAAGCCTTGGTTACATGGCTTATAAGTTGGAATCCACAGCCCTGTAACCTTGTTTCCGCGATATATCTTTGCTACTCTTCCTGCTATAATATGCCCTGGATTTCCTCTATACTTCACATTGAAAATTCCTTGTTTTTTCATTTCATAACAAGTGCTTTTTAGTGGATCTCCGATATCATATTTTACACGGCAAATAATTGTTTCTCCTGCATGTAGTTTTCTCGCCTTGGTTGCCAATGGTAATTCATTGTCCCAACAAAGGATTTTTTCCTGCTGACCAGTAAACTTACCAAATTGATCAATACAATTCATTGTGATGATTGATAGGTCATCTTTTGCAGAACCGACTCCTGGCTTGACGTGATCAACAGTACCGAAGATAATTGAACCATAATCAGTGTTTGTAATTACCACCCGAATACCTCCCTGCATACCTTAGAGTCAAATATTTTTCCTATCTTTCTTTCACAATTTTTCACTGCATAATCTGGAATCTCCTTTTTCTTTGAGTCAAGACATAGTTTATTTATAAATCCGGCCATATCAAGAACTTCAAATAATAATTCCAGTTTAGTACAACTTCTATTTTCTGCCTGTTTACAAGCAAATTCATAGAGTTTGGTTCCAATATCGGAGGATATGTCAATATCATCCAATATTTCTTTATAACATACACCCAAATTACAAGTTTCATCATCTGAAACACTTTTTATATTGGCAATCGCCTCACGCATTACCGGAATCGTTTTTTCAAACAGTTTCCGAACAAAACCTTCCAAGCTCTTCAAATCGCGCCATTTAGGGTTTGAAACTGGATCTCCAACATAAAATCCTCTGCCATTGATGGATATATAGCCTGTCACAGATAGTGCCTGTTCGCCAGTATCAGAGTAATTGATTACTATACTAGGAACAATTTTCTTTCTTTTTCCTCTGACATCCATAATGATCTCTTCATCTTTTAATGCAACTCTTACTGATGTCAAATTCTGTGTAATGCAGTAATAAGTAACTACTACATTTTTCAGGCAATCAAATATTTTTCTAAAAATGGCGTTCTGTAAATATTCGTGATGAGACTCTGCATATGTTATCATACACTTATACACATCTCGTTCTTTTCTCACCAACATCTTAAAATTTTCAGCAAATCCAAGCATATACGCAATAAAAAGTTCCCTGATTGGGTCCGCATCGGATTGAATTTTTGATACTCCTATCTGTCTGCATAGTGCAGCAAAAGTTTTTGATGTCGGTAAGATAATAGTCCCGTGATATTCCATGAAAAAACCAATCTCCTTGATTTCTTCTGAATCTATCCCCTTGGAAATACATTTTTCATACGAGAGCAAGTAATAATTTTTGCCATTGCTATAAGCTGTATTCACTCTTTTAATTGGGAATAATTCACGTGCAGCGCACAGCTCAGGCTTGATCACCATAATATTCATTCCATCTTTTGTAACACTCTCGACAGAATGAATAATTAGATCTTCCGGAATGATAGTAATATACTCCGAATGATCTGATAGCTCATCCAATTTATTCAAAAACTCTTTTTTATTAGAGCCTTCAAATAAAAAATCATCATTCAAATAAGTCATACATAAACCTCCCTTCCATCACTTATTATCCTGCTGATTATAGAATGTTGGATTCTATCCGAAATAAAAAATCACCGCATTACTGCGGTGACTTCTTGTTTTATTCATCTGATTGCCCTGTTTTTTCTTTTACATCTTCTTCATCCATACCGTCATCTATATTCATTTGGTTTTCCAGTTCCTGCCTCTCCATTTGTCTTTGTGTAATATAAATGAAACTATCATCATCGTTTAGATCAGTAAAAATCTGCAATAGTTGCGTGACTTTATTTTGATACTCTGTTTTTACTTCTGCCTGCTCAAACATCGAAAAAGCAAGATCCAAATAAGGCATTAAAAGAATTGGAGGAATCTGCTGTCCAGCACTGATCTGATTAAGGAGCTGACTTGTTATTGTATGTCTGGCCAAAGTTTCTGCGCGCTGTTTTTTTGTTGGATATACAATTTCCTTTCTGTCAATTTCTACCGATTGCGACAGGTTGATAATCATCGGCTCCGAATTACCATAAAGTTTATGTAATTCATTCCATGTCTGTGTTTTTTTATTATTTTTGTCCTGAAGCTCTATTTCATCAACAGAATATTCTTCCATTTTGTCAAAAGCCTTCAGATAAGCCCGATTTGGACATACTGCCTTAATATATGTATAATCTCCAAGAGGGAGAATATGTGCATGAACAAAAAAATTATATTTTGTTGGTGCTGCTGTTTTCTTTGCATTGTTGATTTTGAAATCAAGATTTTGTACAGCATCATCATAGATGGTCGTATCCGGATTACGTTGGATTGCATTGGTCGATAAATTATCGACCAGAAAAGCAATCTCTTCTCCAAGAAGCTCATGATAGTTTTTATTTACCATTTTTTTCAATCGCTTCTTAACTACATCCAATTCCATCATAACATCACCAATATTCTGACTTTTAATTCGATATCCTGTAATAACCATATTCCAATCTTCCTCCTATTTGTAGATGTAATAACCTGACTTTTTCTTCAAACATTTTGTGACAATAATAATTTCTGCTTCGCTATCACCATATGCCAGACCTAACGCACGAAGCGGAAAGATCAGTGATCCTTTCTTTATTACAATCTTATTTGGACAGTCTCCGTGTCCTAACGCCCCACTTTTGAGTAATGATGCAGAAAGATACGGTCTATTATCGTATTTCATCTCACCACATCTATAAGCCACGATGTCAAATGGTGTCTTGGGACAGTTCCTGAACATTTCCTTAATCGCATCAATACAGAACTTGTCTTGAGGCTCTGTTGTATATCGTCCACTCGCCTGAATCGATCCTACTTTAGTCCTCAATTCACCCAATGAATTCGCAAAATCCCCATAAAACTCCAATGCGAACCCCTTTGCTTCCTGTTTATCGACAAACTCCTTAATTTCTTTTTTCATATAAATTCCACCTTTCTTTTTTATATATCTTATATGTGCGGAAAATAACAAATAAAACTTTCTCTATTTTAAATATACTTCTGCAATATATGTCTGACCGTTTTTTTCAACGATTGCAATACCTACCTGTGTGTAAGCTGCTGACATACGTACATTCCGCGATCCCTCATAGGCTTGTAAACGGGAATGAATATCATCCGCAGTTTTATTTCCTGCTTTCCAAATATTTTCACTTGCATTTGCCGTTGTGCAACCCCATCTTGAAACCATATCATCTAAAGTGCCATACAATGGACTCTCAGAAGCAGAATAATTATAAATTGCCATATCTGCAGCCCTTATACACGCCAGCTTATAGGCTTCACTGTTCGAATCCATTGATAACCCTGCTAATCCTTGATTTGTACGCTCAGCATTTAATTTTGCAAGAACCTCATTTGCCTTATCTGTATCATATGTAACCGATCCGGACACTCTTGCAAGTTCTCCATCAAGCGTATCTTTAATTGCATCCTTGTTCGGCGTTTCTGACGCCGATGCCTTTTCACGGCTTACTTCATATGGTCCATCCTTTTTAGTATAGAGCAGTGTTCCTTCTTTACTGTAAGTATTATATACAGTAGTCTCGTATGTGACATTGTAACCATTCTCGGATACTGTATCAGTGGTTTTATTAACCACGACATAGCTTCCATCGGTATTTGGTTTGGTAGTTGATGTATTATTACTATCTCCAGTCATATGAATTGCATTTTCAGTAGAATTATCATATGACTGTGACAAATCTTCTGTTGTAGGAGCTGCCTGCTGATGCTGTGCATAATAGTTCTGAAGATCAGAATCTGTTCTTGCCTGCCACACATAATTTCCATCAGCATCCTTAGTTCTTTCCGCATATCCTACTTTGACACCATTTTCGTCGTATACTGCATAATAATTATCCTGCTCATGTACATAGTTTGTTGCAATTACCTCTGCATCTTCTCCATTATAATACGGAACTCCAAACTCATCACAAGAAACAAATGCATAACTTCCATCCTCGTTTCGCACATACAGAAAATATGATTCTTCCCCATTCTCTTCTGTGACCTTATACATATTATCCGATCCATTAACAAGCTGGTAATTTGATGGAATATCCGGGTTAACATCCTCCCATATCCATGTCCCATCCGCATTCTGTGTCCGCTTTCGATACTGAGTTATATTCCCGCTGGTATCAACAACCATATATAAATTATCCTCTCCTGGAACCGGAACATAATTATCAGGAATGGATGGATCTAACACCCATTCTTCATCCGCAACAGGTGATGTGTAACCCGATTCATACCAAGGAACCTGTACTTCATCCTGTACATTATCGGGTCTATCAACTGGCAGTTTAAGTTTTATCCCCCATGCTACAAAAAAGACGCATGTCAAAACCACAAGTAAAGTAATTGTTTTTTTCACAGTATCACCCCTACTTCTTAATAAAATTTACATCTGGATATTTATTCATAAATTCATAATACTTTTCACTTATATCATTTTCATCTACTTCAAATTCCCACCAACGTTTTTTTGAATTATACCGAAATCCTTCCTTTTTCAAATCTTCTTTAGCCTCATAGGACCCCTCTGCTGCAATAATCAATCTTTTCTTCTTAAACCTGATCTGACCATAGCCATTTATTTCATATTCAATTTCATTCTCTTCTAAAAATGAAACTTCTTCGTCTGGATCAGCGGTATCAATATCCCATGTTTTATTAAAATTATTATATCTATATCCTCTTTTTTTCAATAAATCCTTTTTATTAAAGCAGTTGATACAGCTGATTACCTTTGTTTCATTTTTATATTCAACAGGATTCGGAATATACTCGTCGATCATGCGACGGATTTTGCCGGAGTCTGAAGCATCCATAATGGAATCCATGAACTCATCCGGATCAAATATCCCCATGTCGAGTGCAGTATATAGAAGCTGCTGAAAAACAGCATAAAAATCTTTTCCGTGACCTGTGGTTCCTCGATTGCAATAATCAATATGATGCGCAAGCTCATGGATAGTTGTTGCAACTATCTTAGAATTGGAGCGATACAAATTAAATATTCGAATATGGTGATTATTTGAACAATATTCACCATGTTTTGTTTTGAGTGTCTTATCTACATATTCCACATAAAATTTCTTGTATCTGTCGATCATTTCACAATCATTGTAGCAATTATCAATGATGTCACATAATATATTTTTTATTTCAATCATTCATATCCCTCACTTTCCTATTTATAGTATGTATATAATTTTTTTATTTTGAAGAAAAAAAGCCACCCTAAGGTGACTTTTCATCATTTTTTATCGAATGTACAATCCGCCGTAGCACAGCAAATTATTGTATTCGAAAAGATTTGCTTCGATAATTGTCTGATTTTGAAGCGAATCATTCAATTCTTGTGTAAACTGCTGGCAATAAAGATTATATTTATTCCCCGCGATTAGAATCTGACATACTACACATCCATCCACCGCAATAGGCTGTGATATCACAGTAAGCTTCATCTGTTGCATCTGTGGTTGCTGTGGTTGAGGCTGTTGCACAGCTTCCATTGGAGCATTATATACCTGATTAGGTATAATGTTATTTTCTCCATTATGCGAGCCAGTAGAATTTTCCGCTTGCAGCGTGTATCTATCTGCCGATAGATCGAAATTACCTTTTTGAAGTTCTGCAAGCTGTGCGTATCCTTCTTTAATCTGCGGATATGCGAAAATTTCTATAAAGGCTTTTATCGCCTGCATCCCCTTCCAGAAATGCTTAAAAACTTCACTTTCGGTTAGAAACGCAGAAATTTGCTTTTTTTCAACCTCCATTTTACCTTTTTCCTTAGAATAGCCACATCGAAGATTTATCTTCCACGGATATCTATTTCCTTGGATAAATTCCAGTTTAAATTCGCTTGTGTAATACATCCCGGCAAATTCTCCTTCAGTAATTTTACTTTGAATCGCTTTGGGCAAATATACCGGAAGTGATAGATTTTTGTTCATGAATCCTTCAGCAATGTAAACAAATTCGTCTACCGTTAGGTTGTAACGAATTTTAGGAGCAGATTCACCTTTACCTTCCTGCATCATTACACGAAACGTACTGTCATCGTCATACAGTTCATTAAATTTGTTCGGTTTAGGAAGGATTAATCTTGGAACAAATGCCAAGGTGATCTTATTGTTGCAGTAGTGACTGCTTTCAGCTGTCACGCCTGTAAATTCCTTACTCATAAGCTAAGTCCTCCTTTTATTTTATGCAATCCGGATTTCATCCTTTTCCTTGTCATAGTAATACAGTGTATCTGATAGAAAATCCATATCAGAAACTACACTTCCATTTACTTCTCTCAAGGTTTTTTGCAGCATATCCTTATCTCCGCCACAATCAGCAAAACAAAGTAATACTTCATTTACACTGGATGGAATCAAATATACATCTTTATGTATACTATCACAAAAATCCATTAAGATATCTTTATACAACATCATGGTTGCTCCATAGATAAACTGCTGATTTGAGAGTATATATATTTCTGGCTCCTTTGGATATTTTTCATTCTGAGGATAACGACTGTTTAAAAAGTTATCCAAGCGCATCAGAAACGGTGGAAACAGTTTAATAGTGTTTTCCTTAGCTGCACCATATAATTCTTCCACTGTCATTCCGGATTCTTTCAGATTATCATTATCGATCAAAACAGATGCAATTCCCGACTCATCCAGTTTAACCAGATACCGAAATGTAATCGCCATATCGTAGAAGATGACATGTGGAACATTTACAAGCATATCCTGGTTTTTTTCGCTATTGACTAAGCGCAGGAATACATGCTCTTTTAAATCAGCCAAATCAATTTCAATTTTCTCATGCTTCATCTTCTCTCTTGCTCTCCGATATCTATCTGCAACATCACAGCAAATATCACTAATGGACTTTCCTTCGAGATATTCATTGTAATATCCTTCCAAATAAATAGTGGGAGCAAGTTTTTCACCTTTTAACAGAATAACAATACCCATATGTTCTGTGTTATTATTGTGTGTAACCTTCTCAAGACGGATGCTTTCGACATCGTAATCACAAAGAACACCTGCCATCATATTTTCTACTTCATCACAAAATAATTCAAAATTAATCATAAATAAGTCCTCCTAATTATTTAATCAAATAAAATTAAGCATATTCGCAAGATCGGAATATGCTTTCGTCTTAGTGTTTCTAATTTTGTAATCAATAATCTCCATTTGATAAAATGCCTGATTATTATAATAGTTGATTCCAAGCTCTCCAATAACATCTAAATTTGCTGGAAATCCATCTTCTTCATACCGTTTTGCCATACCGAATCCCATAAGAGATATATTGTTTCCAATAATCTTTACATGATTTTTCTGGCTTCCCATTATTACATAGTGGGATGATCCTTTAGGGGAAGCGGTATAATTTCTTAGTAAAAATCTTACTTTCGAGCAACCTTCTCCAAATGGTTCGTATCGTTTTAAATACTCTGCCATCTGCGGAATCTGCGCCTCCGTGATTTCCAAGTCATAATAACAAATATCCGCAGGCGTCAGATTAACACCTGCCAAATCTGCTTTAATGCTTTTTGAAAATGCCTCAAGATTGCTTGAAAGAAGTGATAACCCTGCTGCTCCGGCATGTCCACCATAGCCAAGCAGGTACTTACTGCTTCGATCAAGCAGTTCCTTCAGATGAACCTCTGGAACTGATCTGCCCGATCCCTTTAGAACTCCTTCCTTTGTAGAATCTGTCAACACGGTTGCAGGCATATTGTTTTTTTCTGCAAGTTTGCCCGCGATAATACCGACAATTCCCTCATGTAATCCATGCTGGTAATATATTATCGGTGCTGTCTTCTCAACATATTTCATGTTCTCATCAACAGTCTGCATAGTGTTGAAAACAAGTTCCTTTCTTCTTTCGTTTGTGTCAATAATTTCCTGTGCCATAGCTCTTACTTCCTGCTGCATTTCGAACATTTCATAAGAACTAGGTACACAGTCTTTCGAAAGCAGGCTATAGACTCTTTCACCACCATCATCATACAAACGTCCACTGGCATTAATACAAGGTCCAATTTTAAACCCATAATCCGTCGCCGTTGGCTCGACAGGCATATCAACTGCTTGTAGTAAGTTGAACAAACCATAAGTGACATATCCCTCTTTAACTTGTTTTAAGGATTGTTTCACTATATATCTGTTAGCTCCTCTTAGAATCATAACGTCCGCAACAGTTCCTATGCCGGCTAAGGCAATCAGCTTCTTGTCCAGTTTTGTGTTTGGATTTAATGCTTTAATGAATCTGTATGCAAGACCAGCTCCACAGTAATAAGTATAATCTGAGCCATCAACTGCGCATGGATCTAATACCGCATCTGCACATGGAATTTTTCCATCGTCTCGCTTTATGTGATGATCAATTATGACCACCACAATTCCTTTTTCTTTTGCCTTGTGAATCTGCTCAACAGCGGCAATTCCGTTGTCCACCGTGATCATCAGGCTGTGAGATGGGATTTTATCAACAATGGAAATGTTGAGTCCATATCCTTCTGAAAACCGTTTAGGAATATGAATCTCTGGCTTTTTACCAGTAATCTCTTCTAACCCAAGAGAAAGTATTGTTGTTGAAGTCACGCCATCTGCATCATAGTCTCCAACTATACTGATTTCCATGCCTTTCTCAATGCAATTTCTTACAACATTTACGCACTGATCCAGACCGAATAAATATGGATCTTCATCATTCTCCTGCGAAAAAAGAAGTTCTTGTACTGTGGTTCCTGAATTATACTCAATTACCTGTTCGATCGTGGTAAAAGAGGGATTTTTCCTTTCCCACCTCATGTGTTAGTCCTCCATTTTTTTCATATTCGCTTTATTCAGTTATTATCTTTGTACCTCCAATCTTCTGTATATTTAAAGCTATTATTAGATTGGTTATTTTTATATAAAATAAAAAACACCCCGAAGGGTGCTCTTTATTGATCGATTGAAAATCCCCATTTAGGCTTTTGCTTATGGGTAGCATCATATATATCCTCTCCCCACTGGCCTGTGAACACATATTCCAACGCATTAAGCGAATCTCCAGAATCAGCTACTCCATTTCCGGTAAATACATCAAGCCACTCTTGAAAAATGTATCCGGATGTTACCTGCGCCATTGCAGAGCTGTTGCCATCAACAGCTGAAGCATATCCATCATCCGAGAAATCATATGGTTTAATCGCGGTAAAAGGATGATTGTCCGCGGTCTGACTCATGTTGTCATGATTTGCCTGGTCAACTGCATCATTGATCTGGGAATCATATGGAGAAATGAGATTTCCATTATCATCTACATGAAACGAATCAACATAATCTTTTGTCGATGATATTGAAGCAAAATTTTGTGATGCAAGAATTTTGGAATCTTTTCTTGCATCATTTCTTTTTTGAACAGCATCATTTTTATATTGTGATGCAAGTTGAGACACCTGACTATTAAGCTGGCCACTCGAAGCAAGATTGTATGCTACTGCCCCTTTAGAAGCCTGACCAAAAATACCACTGATATTCATTGAGTTTCTGATTGTTGCATAATTACTGTTTTGGTACGCTGTATTATACGAGTTATTTATGATATTGTTATTATTTGTTATCATATCCTGCATTGACCATCCTTCTGGAAGGGTTGCCTCATCAAGTGTGATGTTCTTTGCTATATCTCCATACTGCGATTCAAACAGATTGACTGCCCCCTGCGACTTTGAAGACAAGTCAATTGCCTGGTAATTTTGGTTCATCTGCGATATGAGTCCTCCATACTGAATATTCAGTATAGAATTATCAATCTTCCCTGTTAATCCACTGTCAGCCAGATCATAAAACATATTACTTGGAACAGTTAGCCCACCAGACAAATTCATAGCATCCTCAAGAGATATATTCTCTCCCTGATTCAGGCTTTCCTTCATGAGCGAGAAAACATCAGAATATGATAGATTCCCATACACATCTGCTTCATTCTTGATTGTGTCCTTAAATTGTGATAATGTCATGTTGTTTATGTCTTCTCCGGCATTATCTTCATTGGACACAGCTGCTTCCGTTGTTTGCTCGGTTGTTCCCAGATTTGTATTAGAGTCCATTGCTTTTGTGCATACAGAAGAACACGCTATTGCGATACATCCAATTATTAAAAATTTTTTCATTTTATCTATACCCTCCTTTATTAATAGTTTGTCGGAAAAAATATTTTTTTAAAATTTGGTATTACAATGAAGCTGGAGCATTAGAAAATGAATATCAAAAGTGAATTATTGTATATGTCTGTATTTTTATGTATTCATGAGCTTGTTGAAATAGGCTTATTAAGTCAATTTACAGGCATGTATTTTGTTTGGTTTTGATTGGATTTTTTAGTAATTTATGTTGATTTTTGGAAATTATTGTTTTAGAATATAAGGGTGTCGAGTATTTATTATGAAGGAAGACTTGATTTTTAATCAATTAAATAATTATATATGCAGGACTAACCATGATTTAGATCCAATCGAGATCTACAATAATTTTCTAATAGACAACAACATCGTTGTCTCAAATCCCAATATTACTATTATAATGCTCGAACAAATTGCGGCGCTTATCACTATTGATCGGCAGCTCTTTTTAGAGTTGCTCTAACGAAAGGAGAAGGATTCAAAAAATGAACGAACTACAAATTGAATATTTGTCACTGAAACCGCCGATACGTCATTTTGATATCGAAGATGCAACGAATTACCAGATCTGGTTTAGGAAGGAAGAGCTGGATATAATCCAAAACTCTGAATATCCTGAATACATTTTAAAGCTGGATGTTGCCGATAGAGAGAAAAATGCCAATCGTGCAAGACACAAAATTTTATATAAGCTTTTATGTCAGGCTGAAGATAATCAGGACACAGAATTATTGACTTGGGTTCAAAACATGATTGTCAATGAAACTGCTGGCTTCGTTAAATTCTTTATTAAGAAAATGGAGACTGATAAAAATCTGTATCTTGAAACAATCAACCAGTGCTTCATGGTGATTATTCGTGATTTTAAAAAAATTGGACCTAAACTGGATGATTACACCTTATCTACTCTTCTCACGAGAATGTTTCAGCACGAAATTACCGCAATGTCAAATATTGAAAAATATAGGACATCAATCGGTAAAGCTGCAAATGCCAGAAAAGTTGATTATGCACTCGATTTTTATAAGAGACACGGCAATCCGAAGCCAACAACCCTTGATTTAAAGTTACTCACAGGATTGTCGGAAAGGGTAATCACTGATTCTTTACATATAATTCAAGCATCAAAAAGATCAGATCCGGACATTGATCTGAAAGGTATGGCATCAGAAGATTTTGATCCTTTTACCTATGCACTCCAGAATGATTTACGGGATCTTATATCGCAAGAGTTACTGCCCTTCACGGAATTTGAAAGGAAATGCGTAATTGAGCGATTTGATTTGAATCACAAATATGGAAAGCTAAAATCGGTATCTTTGATTGCTCGCGAATTAAACACAACCTCAAATGAGGTCAATAAGTCTATCACAAATGTTTTGAACAGACTGAAACGGAGTCAATCATTGCGCTCTCTTATCTTTGGGACAAAATCTGTTTCAAAAGAAAAAGCTACCGACCGTCAAAACATTACCAACTATTTTGATGAAGCTTTCGAGTTGATGCCTGAATTTTCCGACTCTGCCACAAAAGCTACCACAAAAAAAATCAGCAATAAAAAGGATGATGATGGACCACAGGAAATAAAACTTCCTTGGAACTGATTTTAACCGCTTCTCTACACAGGGAAGCGGTTTTCTATTGCAATCATTTATAGTTGCATTTTCATTTTGCAATCGTTTTTGATTGCAATAATACCACCTATCAAACTGATAGAGGTTTTATCATCTTCAATCTATTTCTTGTTTTTTCAGAGTATTTGTATATTTATTTTTTATTTAAAATGCATTCTCATTGGTATGCTACCATTGGTTTCGTATTATTCATGAGTAAACAAAAAGACCTGCCGAAGCAGGTCCATTGTTATGCGATTAGATTTGATTTCGAACATGATGTAATTGTCCGATTCACAATTTTTATATTATCTGTGGTGATATTCTTAATTTCGTCCAGATATATTCCTTTTTCTCTGAACTCCTCAGCAATATCAATAATATTGCTGACTGAACCTTCATACAAATAAACTTCATTTCCATTTACAACCTCATTGTAAACCTCCGAATCAAGTAATATTCTTTTTATTTGTTCAGTATCATCTATACCTGACAGAATAGAAAATAACTGAATAATTCGTTCTTCTGGTCTCATACCTCAATAACCTCCTTCAATCTATCATTTATATACATAACCGCTTTTTCCGATTTGAAACAGTATTGCATGTACTCTTGTTTACAGCGTACACCTAATATAAATGATGCTAATTTAAGCTTTCCATTTCTATAATCATCAATATATTCTTCTAATTCCCAAAAACGACCATCTGCCATTTTGCCATATATGATATCGTAATCGGGTTCATAAAAGAACGACCGGCAAGCAACAATAATATCAGCCCACTCTTTGTTATAATGATTCAAGTTAAGAATATTATACTCTGAATCAAGAAAAATTTCATCAGGTATTTCAATAATATATATGTACCCTTTTCCTTTTTTTCTTGCGGCCCACTTTTTTGCCTGATCATAGTTTGGGGTAAAATAAATTCCTTTACCATAGTCTTTACCTTCCTTGGCATATTTTAATTCAAAATTTGTAAATTTTTTATAGCTTCCGTGATATAAAAGCATATAAGTCCTCCTTTTTCGCATATTTCTTTATTCTCCAAACATCCTTTTTATTTCCTTCAACCATAGAATGTCAAAAAAGGCATAAGATAAAAGACCTGCCAAAGCAGATCTTTTGTTATATAATTAAATTTTTTGAATAAATTTCTTCCTGTTTATAATACAATTTATTCTCACTGATGTGCTACCATTCTTCTCATTATATAATTCAATGGTATGTTACCATTGGTTTCAATATATAATTATTATTCCGCCTCTATATTGCATTTTCATAACAATATCTCCATCCGTATAAATATGATATTTAAGATAATAAAAGAGACCTGCCTGAGCAGGTCCCTCAAATTCAATTATTTCTTTTTCTTGAAAAGAACCGCTGCGATACCAAACAATCCGACTACTCCAAGACCTGCAAATACCCATAACAGGAAATCCCCTGTCTTAGGCTGGTCACTGAACACAATCGTCTGGTCTGTGCATTCGTAATCTCGGTGACTGCATACAATTACACCCTTATAATAGATGTCTTCAAAAACAACAGTAGTTTTATTTGCAAGAGATGTGGCATTTAATGTGATTTCCACATCAGCATACCCGCTTTCACTCTCTGCAATAAACGTTGCTTCTCCAACAACTTCTTTATCGTCTACCGACACTGCACTCTTTGCATCATAGTCCTGCAAAATTCCACGCGCAGAATACTCTTCACCTGCAACAAGATTCTCATAATATACGCGATCATTGATCGTTACATCTTCATCCGGCTTTGCGATATGAGTTCCATCTGCTGCATTGGTAGCTGTCGTGTGACATGATGGATATTTCACGGACTGTGAACTATCTGTTATGTCACTGTGCGTACAGATTTTTTTGCCATTGTAATAAACATCTTCAAAACATGTTACGGTCTTTCCAGCCAGTAACGCCGATGAAAATTCAAAGTGGACAATAACTTCTCCATCTGCTTCCTCTACAACTGCTTTAGTCTTAGCTGTAACCGGAACACCATTTTCATCTGTCAAAGGTTCTAACTCGATAATATCTGCATCTGAAGCGGTTGCCGTATCTCCAGCATACTCTCCATTGATATAGATATTTCCTTGTTCATCCTTATATATGGCTGTCCCGATCAACTCCTCCGGCTGAATATATAATCTTCCTACGAACTCATACTCTTTGCCCGGAATGAGACCTTTGTATTTAACAACATCGTCAGTAGTTGCCTTATCTCCTACCACGCCTACGTGCGTACCTGTGACGCCATCTGTGGCTGTTGTATGAATTTCCGGAGGTGTAACAGTCTGATCTACATTATCAATGGACTTCTCTTCTGCAACAACAGTATTTACATCCATTGCGTCGTGATCCTTTACATACTGTTCTTTTGTTTCTGCATCATGATGAACTGTTTCAATTACAACAACTTTGGCTTCGTAGCCATTTTCATGTGCTTTTTTATCACAATGATCTTTTGCTTCCTCTTCCGTGTTGAATGAATCGTCACAATCCAGACAGAAATACTTTGTCTGAGACACCTCTTCATCGTACTCAGGAATTGTCACCGTTTCGTAATGACCTTCCTCATCAATGTGAGCATTTACGATCACTTCCTCAAAACAGGTGATTGGTGACATTGATCCATCTTTTTTGATCAGATCTGTTTTGGTCGCATCGAAATGGAAACCAACATCAACCTTTCCTACCCCGTTCTTAACCGTAAACGGCTGATCAGTTGTGATTTTCTTTTCACCCTCTGCCAATGCCTTTTCAGTATCCTTGTTCATTGGTGTTCCGCGCATGATATACTCACCATCCGGCAGATTTTCATATGATACCTCATCAATCAGGAATACATCATCTGTATAAAGTACATTTTTCGATCCAGTCTCGCCTTCACGAAGCGTCGTCGTGATCTTAGGCACCCAGATTGTCTGTGGTTTGCTGTCCAAAGATGCATGTGTCGCAATTTTTACTCCATTATGGTAGATATCTTCAAAAATTACGTAGGTCTCTCCTGCTGGAGCATCAAATGTAAAATCCATGTATGTGACACCGCTTTCTGCCGCAGCCACATATGATACATTTGACTTCACTTCTGTTCCATCTTCATTTTTATGGACTTCTCCGGTACGCTGGTTTACAACTGTACCCTCAAGGTCATAAGTTTCTCCCGGAACAAGTCCGCCGAATGTAATTTTATCTGTTACATTTATTTTTCCAGCCTTAACTACCTGAAGCCCAGTTTCAGTTTCAGATGCACTCGTACCGATCTCCGGGATGTATACGGTCTGTTTCTTGTTATTGATATCAGTCTCACTTGCATAAACAACACCATTCAGACTGATTTCCTCGTATACCGTTACGCCCTTTGTGATCATCTTTCCGTCTTCATCGAGAAGCTGTGTTCCGTCAAATTCCGGAAGGTTCACCTTGATAGTTCCGTTCTGTCCTTCTGCTGTGTAAGGAGTTACCAGCTCCAGGTCATTTCCATCCTTGTCCTTGATTGCATATTCTTTGCCATCACGGATATCTTCATACATGATCCATGATTTTACTTTGTAATCAATGCCTATGTTAAGTCCGTTGTAATGAATCTTATCTGATACCTTCATAGAATCAGAAAGAAGCAACATATTATCTTCTGTTTCGGTTGCAAATGCCTCAGTCTCGATATCCGGAAATAAACCGATCTGATCAATATCTGTTTCGTCTGTATGCTTCACAGTGATCTTATCCGGAATGGATGTATCCTCACTGTTATCTACTTTAAATTCCAGAACGCCAGTTTCATCGATTGTTCCATCTTCATTAACTGGAATCAGCTCATCACTTGTGCCGGCAAAAAGATATTCGAATATTACAAATTCCTTGCCCTTTAAATCTGTTCCCGTAAATGAAAATTCTACATCTTCTGATCCGCATTTTTCCTGTTTACTCTTGGTGTATGACGAATCAACTGTAAACGCCTTGTTTGCCCGGATATAATTACCATCTGCATCAAGCAGAGGTCCCTTTAACTTACCATCTGCATTAAGCTCCATAAGGATACCCTTATATGTGTATTTTTCTCCGGCGGTCAGGTACTTGTATGTTACAGTATCCATGATATTGTTTACTTCTCCCTCACGGAAGATTGAAATATGCGACTTTGTATCCTTGTCCCATTCCTGTGTCTTGATCGATGGAGTTGGAACATTTGAGATCACACCAAGGAACTGCGTGCCATTTTCAACTGTTGCAGAGAACTCTTCCGGCACAATCATCTGATATCCCTTATTGTTCTTGCCAATTTCCTCAGTAAGCACATATTTCTCATCATATCGGAGTGCTCCCTTATCATCCTTGACCATATCGGCTTTCCACTCTGACTGATCATTTGTCCCATAAAACCACAGACCACAATTAAGATTGCCAATGTAGGTCTTTGTTCCATCTACATCAATATAATCATTTTCCTTATCATCGTCGAAAAGGCGGTCATAATAGTTTGTATACTGTGTGTTTGGAACCTTGGTTGATGAATAATCGCCCTTAGTACCTGTTTTTACATAATGCGCTTCACCTGTAGACGAAGTGATCTTAAAGTAAATATCAGCCATCTCCACACCAGTCTCGTAATTTATCTTCACAAATGAAATGTCTGTACGCTTCACCTGCTCGGCAATAGCAAGGTCAGAACCATCCGCAGCCTTATTGTTTACCTTGATCGTCTCATTCTCTGCATTCTTGATATAAGATCCTGATCCATCATCAATATACATAGCTGCTTCATCGCCATTTTGAATAACCTGACCAATAAATACTTCCTTATCACACTTCTGTCCAGCAACCGTCATGCTACTTTCATCAATCTTGTAGCCCACAGAAGCCTTTTCCTCTGTAATCACTACGGTTCCAAGAGGGAAATTTGGTTGTCCTGTAACAGGATGAAGATAAAATTCTGAACTTATATATCCTGGAGCAAGATGTTCTTTATTTAATCTGGCTTGGTATTTTTTTACATTTTCATTGTACTTAGTCTGAATATACCACACTTTTTCCGGATTCTTCCCCTTGTAGGTGTCTTTATCATAATAATCATTATAATAAGCCACCTTGAATATGGCACCCTCAAGAGTTGCACCACCTACGTCCGCAGGATCAATCGTGATACCCTCAGAGTCAATCTTGTTTAACTCAATACGAACAGGGTCAAGGATTGGTTCATCTGTGGCATTGATCGTATATGTGGTATTGACATTCACATTTACAAGTGGAACACGGATTGGATTCGGATTCTTCTTGTAGCCCTTACCTGCTACTGTTTCCTTTGCGTAATAAACGCCCGGAAGCATGTACAGAGTATTTGAATTTCCGCCATTATCCTTTACAACAAACTTAGCTGCTGTCTTACCTGAATATTCTCCTGTTGTACTTGAATATCCGGTATATCCATAAGCCTTTGTCGTGCAGGCTGCATCCTTATATAATTCGTAAGTCGTACCAATCAGGCTGTATAAAGGACTGCCTGTTACACATGTCGTATTGGTGATTGACTTCTTTAGAGTGACCGGATTCCAGATTGCCTCATCAATCAGTCCGTCTGCTCCATGATTTGATCCTTCGACAACGGTTGGATTGGTAATATAAGCCCCCGGCTGTGTCTGCTCCAGATTTAATACATTTCCATTCTTGTCCATCGGCACACCAATCGTATGTCTGCCCTTGGTAAGATCTAAATTGAAAGAATAGATGTTATCTGACAACCTGATCAGATTGCTATCCGGTTTTTTTACTTCGCGCAGATAATATGTACCTCCCTGCTGAAGCATCACCTCTTCACTGTTTAGATCCTGTGTTTTTCTTAGATTAGATGACACATTATCTTCATCATCATCCTGAATACAGTATCCAACTGCATTTACTTTGTTTTCAGCATCTGATTTTGTTTTATATAATCCATAAACGGCACCTTTCACAGATGCATATTTAGGATTTGCTGATACTACGTCACTTCTTGTTTCTGCTCCATAGTATGCGGTCTTACATACACGTACTGTCACGCTGGCTGACTCAATTTCAAAATTCAGGCTGGCCATCTTTCCAACAGGTGCAACCATCTGTTGAATTGAAAGGTCACCATAAGATGGAGAACTTGCTTTTGCCAGCGGAACCAGAATATATACAGAGTCAACATACCATCCAGCAGAGTTTGTCGCTACCGTTGCCTTTCCAGTGTAGGTATTTGTATAAAAATATCCCTCTGTACCATCCGGGACATCTACATGCGTGCCTCCTGCTGCGTCATATTCGCCACCATTTATGTAATAGTGAAATGTGAAACCCGTAGGCACATTTACTGTTGCGCCAAAATATCCCGTTCCAGTGCTAAACTGTAAACGATCCGTTCTTAAAACACCATTATCTGATTTTGTTTTAAGGTTTGTACCGGCAGTAACGTAATTTCCTGTTTCCAGATCTTTTACCTTATAACTGTTGCTTGTCGGGGCTCCTGCATCCGTCGCTGGTGAAAATGTATGATTATCATATACAACAGTATTATTTTCCAGCAAGGTTCCCAGTGCATTATGAAATTTATAGCTTGGAACAGTCTTTGTATTCGGATTAGCTCCTTTGTAATAAACATAATACATGTGTCTTGCTCCTGGTACAGCTACTGCAAATCGCCATCCAATTGCTTCAATCGAAGATCTTTCAAAATGGAAAGGTGAATTATAATTTGTATTTGCATTTCCACACATCCAATATAATCCTTCCATCTCTCCATACGGAGGATTGGAACCTGATGCCTGGTTACCACCCGGAGCGATACAGGTCATATAATGCTTTCCATTCGCCATAATAGATGTATTATCGGAACTTGTAATGTTCAGGTTAAATCCACCATTATTGTAACTTGCATCCTGCACTTCAAAGAGATTGTTAATCAATCCCTTAATATCCCATTTTGATCCATCTGCGTCAGTTCTGGTAGAAACCTCAGTTGTCTCGACTGTTGTATCAACTGCGTTTTCCTCTGTCGTTAAAGATTCGCTGGTTGCAGATTCTTCTCTTTCAGTGGTTGCACTTTCTGTCGCCTCTGTTGTGACTGTTTCTGTGGTCAACGTCTCTGAAGCTTCCGTCGTCTTTTCCGCATCCGTGGATGTAGCCACGACATAATCTGTCGCGAAAATCTTTTCCTCATTGATTTTTAATCCATCCATACCATCTTTTGAAACAATACCAGAAAATCTTGCTGCCGCTTCTGATGTAGATGATGCTGTCACATTGAAATCTACCGACTGTCCAAAATTGGATATCTTTATTTTTTCTCCATTTTCATCACATGCTCCAACGATCACAGCCTCGTCGATTTTACCTGGAACATAAAATCTTGCATCTCTTCCAGCATTGCCCGCTGCACCAACCACGGAAATTCCCTTATTTACCGCATCTTTGATTGCATCCTCAACAATTGCTGAATCTCTGGTTGCCATTGCAGATATAGACAGATTGATAATATCTGCTTTATTATCAACTGCATAAGTGATTGCAGCATAAATATCTGATACCTGCGCCTTACCATCCTTGTCCAGAGCCTTGATAGATAAGATTTCCGCATCAGGGTTCTCCTCTACAATCACATCATACATTCTTGTTCCGTGTCCATTATCGTCCTTTGATTCGCCGCCAAGGACTGATACGGACTGCGTTACATTTGTTCCTTCGCAACCTGTGTCCACCAGTGCGATAGTGTTCTTCTTCAGATCAACATCTGGAAGCGTACTTGCTTCAGATAAAGCGTCATCGCCCTGATTCAGATCTGATAAATCAGCCTGAACCTCATCGTAATGCTCATCGTCTGAAGTCTGAAAGATAACTGCATTGATATCAATCATCTCTGCCTTGTCATAATAATATGAATAGGCATACATTGCTTCTTCTGGTGAACTAAAGCGAAGTAAATACACACCATTGTACGCTGATAACACCGTTGTATTCTTTGTGAAGATAACAGGATCAGCCGCAACAAGCAGCTCGCAGGAACTAAAATCCTTGGACTGCAGCGTTGCAGGCAAAATTCCGGTGTCATAAAAATGATCAAACAAAACATCTTCACTTGGAGCGGCCTGTACTTCGGTTGTAACCGGAACTTCGGTCGTAGTCTCCGTCGATACAGACTCGGTTGTAGCCTGCGTGGTTGGTTCTGATGTCTCGGCGGCGCGGCTTGTTACTGGGGATATAAGGGTTATCCCCATCGCAAGGCAAAGAACACCAGATACTAGTCTCTGAGTTACTTTCTTTCTCATAACTCTTCTCTCCTTTTCTTGTTTTTCCCCGCTTTTTCAGGGGTGCTGCCTCTTAAATATGTTTTTGGGAATTATCTCCTCTATACCTAGAATGTCACAGAAAAAAATTTTTAAAAAATAAAAAAACTCCCCTTCAAAAGGGAAGTTTATTAAAATTATTTATTATGTTTTACTTTATTCTCAATGGTATGCTACCATTCTTCTTATTATATGATTCAATAATGTGCTACCATTGGTAACAATATCAATATTCAACATATTAATAAGTCTTTTAAATCTGATATTCAGACGCACACTTATTACATACACTCAGATTATCTTCCTCAATATAACTACCACATAATTTACAGTGATGAGGAAGCGTTTTGCTTTTGACATCTTTTGTATCTTCAATAAATTCCTGACATCCACAATGTTTACATCCACATGGATCCATATTCTCATATGAGTCAAAATGATGAATATAAGAATGTCCACATATACACTTTCTATTATCTCCATAATTCGGATTATACATTTCCTGTACTACTTTGTATTCATATTTCAAATACGGAGTATCAGGGCTGTTTATTAACTCTGCTTCATGTTCTACACCAAATATATCCTTAATTTTTTTCATTGTTATATTCTCCCTTCTTCCTGAAACTTAGATTTCTTCCCATAATTTATCATCTTCATCCTATTTCAAAACAAATTACTCAATTATCTGTATAATATGAACATTCTCTTTTGAATAGTGTTTTTTCAAACACTTGTCTCTAAAAGCTTTTGATTCCTCTAATGTCATTTCATCACTCATTCGATATTCATCGCTATACAATTTATACAACACTCTATACATATTTTTGTATCACTCTCCCTCTTTTTCTACAGAAAAACTCCCCTTTGAATAAAAGGGGAGCTTATATGGTTGCTACTTACACTTACCAGATGTATTGATATTTCCATTTTTGTTTGCATCGCATTCAAATGTTCTTGTCTCTCCACATCGGCTGCACTTGATCGTACATGTATACCCGACTACCTGCTCCTGGTATATGGCGGGTTCGGTAATGGTGTTGCCTGTTGGCATATCTGAAGTTGTAGTATAATTTCCACTTTCTCCACACAATGGACATGTATCCCCATTCCATGTGCTCGCCAAAGATGCCTGTCCACAATCGCGACATCTTAACGCTGGTGCCATTTCCGGATAAGACCACTCATCTGCGATCTTCACGTTTTCCTTTTTCTCTTTCCAGCTATAAACCCAACTGTGGTCCTTCGCTGCCTCAGTAGTAGTCTGTGTGGTAGATGGCTTATTGTTACTCGGTGCCTGTGTTGTGCTTGGCGCCTGCGTAATTGTAGGCTTTGATTCTGTGGTGCTTGGTTTCGATTCAGTAGTAGATGGCTTATTGCTGCTTGGCGCCTGTGTAGTAGCAGGTTTTGATTCTGTGGTAGATGGCTTGCTGTTACTTGGTTTCTCCGTGGTATCAGCCTTGCCAGAAGCTTCCTGCTCAGTTGTAGCCTTGCTATCCTTACCTTCAGTTGTGGTTTTCTCTTCTGCTGAATCCTTTTTTTCTGTGTCCGCTGCATCTTCCGATGTGTTCTCAGACTCATCCATCACGGATGCGTCTGTAACCGTTGCAGTGGTGATCTTGTTGTCTGTATCCTTGGTGTTACCACAAGCCGCCATTGATCCTGCGAGGATCATCGCGCTGGTGATGATAGCAACTCTTGGTCCGATTTTCATTTTTTTTCTCATATCGATCATTCCTTTCATGTAGATTTTCTATATTCATTATACATAAACTAATCATCTGTGTATTTTTTCAGATAAAAAATCTTTGTGTCCTCCATCATATCTCATTTGATAATAATTAGCAACTTTTTCCTATCACTCCCTTCTTCTACCCTAACTTGCCTTATATTCATAGAATGAATAGATCTGAGGAAAATAAAAAAAGAAATCCCGATAAACCTCTCTTGGATAAACCAGGAGCATTATCGGCATTCCTCTTTATTACAAAAGAACATTTAATGTTCTATGTCCTTTTCAACTTTTTCAACCGAGAATTTAATGAATCTTTTATCGCAATCATTGGTTTCTTCAGCATTACAGTCTCCATATTTCTCCCTACAATCATCACAGGTCAATACCTCTGACAGATTGATGATCGTTTTTGAAACAACTCCGCTATTTGATAACAAAACCACAAAGTTCTGAAATTCTCTTACACTCATCTTCTCGATCTGTGAAATAATACTTGTTTTCATTCGGTGTAAATTATTATCTATCTGCTTATCAAACAAATCGGCACTTGCAAGAGCCGTACTTTTTTCAAATTGAAGTCCACAAGTAGGACAAATATTACTATCATTATCTCTTAGCGAGCTTAAACAATTTGGACAATACATATCTCATTTCCTCCTATTTTTATTTTCTTTGTATTACATTTTCTATTCACTATGCGAGAATAAACAGCCTTTGCTTATTTGTTGCTTTTTGAAATATCCAAAACAACATTCATTCTTCAAATTGCACTGATTTGCCTTTGCTTATTTGTTGTTTTTAAAATATCCGAAGCCCTCAAAACAGAAGGTTGAACTCTATGAACTACAAAAGCCTTTGCTTATTTGCTGTTTTTGAAATATCCAAAACAACAGTTCAAGAACCACCATACACAACGTCCCTTTGCTTATTTGTTGTTCCGGAAACTTCCAAACCCTCAAATAGTATATATTTATACATCTTCTACAATCTGTACTCTCTTTCGATTTCAATGATTATCACTCCATGCTTCAATATATACATTTTGCGTTTTACCGCATGGTCGCAACTAACCTTATTTTTC